>Ga0209172_10001229_pt1 | contig 56874 bp, 40 predicted proteins | sample LarsenN4metaG_FD_184113 | JGI IMG/M metagenome (GOLD analysis project Ga0209172, IMG submission 184113) | Hot spring sediment bacterial and archeal communities from British Columbia, Canada, to study Microbial Dark Matter (Phase II) - Larsen... ...
AAGGATCGGCGCGAGCAGAAGGTTCAGACGCGTGCCCGGTTGATCGCCACGGCGCAGCGCCTCTTCGCCAGGCGCGGCATCGTGGGCACGTCGACGGCGGACGTCGCCGCGGCTGCGCGCGTCGCGCACGGCACGGTCTTCGTTCATTTCCCAACGCGCGATGACCTGATCATGGCGGTTCTCGAAGAGTTCGCGACTCGCATCCCCGCGCGGGTCCGGGAACTCGCGCTGCGCACCGAGCCCACTCTCCGCGACGTTCTTGAGGCGCATGTGCAGGCGATTTCCGAGCAGGAGGCGCTCTACGCAACCCTCGTGGTAGAGCGCCCGCACCTTCCTCGGGCCGCCCGGTCGCGCCTGGTCATTCTCCTTTCCGCCGTGGCCTACATCTTCCGGGACGCCGCCCAGCGCGAGATCGCGGCCGGCGAGATTCGCAAACTTCCGCTCGGCCTGATGTTCAACGGCTGGCTGGGCTTGCTCCATCATTACGTGTGTAACCGCGACCTGTTCATGGAAGGACCGAGCGTTCTCGCCGAGCGGGGACCGGCCCTCGTCCAGCACTTTCTCGACATGGTGAAAGCCCCATGACGGCCGGCACGAACATTGAACGATGCCCCTCCTGCGGCGCCCCACTTATCAAGAAGCTGGGCGACGCCCTGCCCCCAGCCGGAATGGACCGCTGTCCGGGCTGCTATCGGTCTGACGGGACGCCCAAGTCCCAGCAGGAGATTGTGGCTGGCATGGCGGCGTACCTCGCCGACGCCCTGGACCTCAGCCCGTCAGTTTCACTCGAGATTGCCGCGGAACGAGTTGCGTCGCTTCCTGCCTGGAGGGGCCGCACGCGCTGAGCGTCGGAGTCGATTCCATCGCGCGCAGCCCCGACGTCGATCAGCGGACCTGCCGTGCGAGAACCCAGTCCGTCGTCAGTTCCAGCGCGGGCGGTGCGATCGTTTCCTCGATTCGCGCGAACTCGCCTGCAGCGCCGGTCGCGCACGTCTGGAGCAGATGGTTCAGCCCGGGCAGTTCTTTCATTCATACAGTAACGCTCCGGTTCAGCGGCGGCGCGCAGCGTCGTCCGCTGCAACGCGTTTAGGCGACAAGGCGCCTGCTCCCAGCACGGATCAATCACGCGGAGAGCCGGACGCGTACAGCTTCGACGACCTTGCGGGCGGATGGCACCAGACCCAAAGCGGTAAGAACCCCGCCATCAATGACGGTCTCGCCATTGACGAGGACCTTGTACTCTCCGTAGCGGCCGTGGACCGTCTCGACGTCAATGTCCAGTTCCCGCCGCAGCTTCGCCGCCACACGGACGGCGTGTAGACCGGACAGTCAATACGCGCAATAGCGAACGATAACTCTTGCCATCTGTGACTCCTCGGTCGGTACGCGTGCCGCGCCTTTTGCTGCGCCGGCCAACGGACTATGCACTTATCCGCTTGGACTCTTGCGGGTGTTCACGTCCTCTATCGCCCAATCGCGTCGTTCACCTGATCGCGTCCGCTCCGCCAGAGGCGCCAGCCGCGGATGGCCCGCCGCCGCCCGCGCGACTCGAAAATCGCGCATTTTTTCAGCCGCCGCGCCGGTATGATCGTCTTCCAGCGGGGCGGCGTCGCACGGGCCTGCGGTGAGCCGATTCACCGTCGGAGGCGAGCCTATGAGAGGGATTCCGAGCGTGACGCCGCGCAGCGCTGACGCTGCGCGGGCGATCGCGACGGCGCTGGCCGGCGCCGGCGCCTGGGCGGCGCTGAGCACGGCCCTGCCGCTCAGTCTGGGGGACGTGACCGCCCGCAACCCGATCAGCCCGCCCGTGTATTCGATCGACCCGAACTCGCCCAGCGTGCTGCTGGGTTTCACGCCGGCCGACGTGCTGCTGCCCTTCGACCCGAACATCCCGCAGGACCCCAACCGCCCGGACGGTCCGGACTTCCCGCGGCTGATCCTTCGCCCGCGCTGGTTGGGGCTGACGAAGTTCGACAATCTCGACGGGCTGTCGTTCCCGAACAACCAGATCGGGCCGTTCGACAACCTCGCGCTGCTGTTCTCGGTGGATCGCCGGGCGGTCGGGGCCGTCCCGCCCGATCCGGGTCTGGTCGCCATGGGCTTCCCGTTCAACGTGCAAGATCAGGCGGCCCGGCGTCAGGCGGCCGGCGACTCCTACATGGCCCTGTCTGTCTTCGTGCGCGGCCCGGGCTTCTCCACCGCCAATCGCGTGTCCAACAACACGCTGCTGCTGAACCAGGGCGACGCGGGCGGCGTGGACTACACGCTGATTCCGGGCGTTTCGCCGCTGGACACCGTCCCGGACGGCGACGAGATCGACAACGTGGACGCGACGGCGGGCAGCAACTTCGGCGAGCCATCGCCGCTGCGAGGCGGAGGGCGCGGGCCGCTGGCGCTGCTGTTCAGCCTGCAGCGCGGCAGCCCGGCGCTGCTGACGCTGCCGGGCACGGGCAGCGGAGCGGACATTTACGTCGATGTCAATCCGTTTCCGGGCGGGGAGTTCCTGTACGCCCAGCCGATCCAGCTCGGCCTGCAACACCAGGACGACATCGATGGGATGATCGTATTCGACAACGGCGACCTGCAGTTCATGTTCAACGACCTGGTGCTGTTCACGCTTTCGCCCAGCTCGCCCAGCCTGTTCTTCCTCGGCGGCCCCGGCGACGTGTTTGCCGTCCGGCCCGGAGGCGCGATCATGCTGTTTGCAACGGCCGGGCAGCTTGGGCTGGTCGGCGGATTGAAAGGCGACAACGTCGACGCCTTGGACTTCGCCCTGTGCAATGACGAGCTGGTCTGCGCCGACCAATGGGCGATCGGCTACGTCGGCTGCTACGCCGACCTCAGCGGCGACCGGATCGTCGGCCTCGAAGACCTGACGCTCATGCTGGCCGCCTACGGGCGCTGCCGGGGCGACCCACAATTCCTGCCCGCCGCCGACCTGGACGGCGACGGCTGCGTCGGCTTGGCGGACCTCACGCTGCTGCTGGCGAACTACGGCGAAGACTGCACCGGCGGCTGAAGGGAGAGGCCGCCGGCCTTGAGTTCGCCTAGCGTGAGTGTCAACATCGTGGGTGTGGCCGGGCCGCCGCGGCTGCGACGTCAGACCGCACAGCCGAGGGCGGCTGTGCCACACGACGCCCGCCACGCGCATGCCGCCGTCGACGCCGCATGTTTCGGCCGCTACGCTCATACCACCCTAAGCGGCGGCTGAGGAACTCACGAAACGCTGGAGTAGCAGCCGCAGCCAGTGGCCGTAGGCTATCTGAGGGCCTACGTCGGCCACGGCGGCGCCACGGGGGCCGGCGCTACGGCGACCCGCTGGGCGGATGGACGGCCCGTTGCGGGGCCGGGCGGGGGGGGGAATCCCGGCGGCAGCAGGCGAGCGGCACACACATGAGCGCCACGTACGACTTCAACGCGATCGAGCCGAAATGGCAGCGGTACTGGGAGGAGCACGGCTGCTTCCGGGCCGCCAATCCCGGCCAGCCGGGCAGCGAGAAACCCAAGTACTACGTGCTGGATTTCTTCCCCTACCCCTCCGGGGCCGGGCTGCACGTCGGCCACCCGCTGGGCTACATCGCCTCCGACATCATCGCCCGCTACCGCCGCATGCGCGGCTTCAATGTTCTGCACCCGATGGGCTGGGACGCGTTCGGGCTGCCGGCCGAGCAGTACGCGGTCGAGACGGGCGTGCACCCGGCGGTGACGACGCGGGCGAACATCGAGACGTACAAGCGGCAGCTCCGCATGATCGGGCTGGGGTACGACTGGGAGCGGGAGATCGCCACCTGCGACGAGGCGTATTACCGCTGGACGCAGTGGATCTTCCTGAAGATCTACAACTCCTGGTACGACCCGGTGCAGCGCTGGACCGACCGCGCCGGACGGCTGGTGGTCGGCGCCGCGCGACCGATTGAGACGCTGCCGATCCCGGATGAAGTCCGCGCGCAGGGCGAAACCGCGGTCGAGGCCTTCCGCGACGAGCACCGCCTGGCCTATCTGGCCGAAGTGCCGGTGAACTGGTGCCCCGCGCTTGGCACCGTGCTGGCCAACGAGGAGGTCACCGCTGACGGTCGCAGCGATCGCGGCGACCACCCCGTGTATCGCCGGCCGATGCGGCAGTGGATGCTGCGCATCACGGAGTACGCTGAGCGGCTGCTGCGCGACCTGGACGAGCTGGATTGGCCCGAGTCGATCCAGCTCATGCAGCGCAACTGGATCGGACGCAGCGAGGGCGCCTACGTCGATTTCACGCTCGACGCGGAGGACGCGCAGCAGCGGCACATCATCCGTGTCTTCACTACACGGCCGGACACGCTTTTCGGCGCGACCTACCTCGTACTTGCGCCGGAGCACCGCCTGGTGCCGATCATCACGACGCCGGACTGCCGCCAGACCGTCGAGGCGTACGTCCACGAAGCGACGAAGAAGACGGACCTGGCGCGCACGGCCGAGAGCAAGGTCAAGACCGGCGTGTTCACCGGCGCCTACGCGCGCAACCCGGTAAACCGCCAGCGCATCCCGATCTGGGTCGCGGACTACGTACTGGCGACCTACGGCACCGGCTCGATCATGGCCGTGCCCGGCTCGGATAGGCGCGACCTGGAGTTCGCACAGACCTTCGGCCTGCCGGTCGTGCAGGTGGTGCAGCCGCCGGCCGGCGTCGACTGGCGCGGCTTCGAGGCCGACGGCGTGGCGGTGAACTCACCGCCGCAGCGCGAGCGGCAGGACTGGCAGTGCGACCTGAACGGCCTGCCGACGCCGGAGGCGAAGAAGAAGATCACGCGCTGGCTGGAGGAGCAGGGCGTGGGCGAGGGCACGGTGCAGTACAGGCTGCGCGACTGGCTGTTCAGCCGGCAGCGCTACTGGGGCGAGCCGTTTCCGATCCTGCACCGCGACGACGGCCGCATCGTCGCCGAGGACGAGGGCAACCTGCCGGTGCGGCTGCCGGAGATGGAGGACTTCCGTCCGCACGCCAGCGACGACCCCTACGCCGAGCCGCAGACGCCGCTCTCGCGCGCTAACGAGTGGGTCCACGTCGTGCGTGACGGCCGGCGGTACAAGCGTGAAGTCAACACGATGCCGCAGTGGGCTGGGAGCTGCTGGTACTACCTGCGCTTCCTCGACGCCCGCAACCAGCGGGCGCTGGTCGACCCGCAGGCGGAGCGCTACTGGATGGGCGGCCGGGACGATGGACGCGCGCAGGCCGGCGGCGTCGATCTGTACATCGGTGGGGCTGAGCACGCGGTACTGCACCTGCTCTACGCCCGCTTCTGGCACAAGGTGCTGTACGACCTGGGCTACGTCAGCACGCCCGAGCCGTTCCAGCGGCTGTTCAACCAGGGTTACATCCTGGCGGCGGCGTACCGGGACGAGCGCGGCGTGTACGTGGAAGCGTCGCAGGTGGTGGACGAGCAGGGGACGGCAGCGTCCGAGGTGCAGGACCGGGAAGGACCGCTCTTTTGCCAGGGCCGGCCGGTGACACGCGAGTTCGGCAAGATGGGCAAGAGTCTCAAGAACGTGGTCAACCCGGACTTCGTGATCCACACGTACGGGGCGGACACGCTGCGGCTGTACGAGATGTACATGGGGCCGCTGGAGGCCAGCAAGGCCTGGAACCCACGCGACATCATCGGCATGCACCGTTTCCTGCAGCGCGTCTGGCGGCTGGTGGTCAGCGACGAGGGGAGCGCGGGCGTCTGGCCGGCCGGATCGGAGGTCGGCGATCCCGATCCAGAATCCAGAGTGCAGAATCCGGAATCAGCGTTCCGGGAGGGCGGGGCTCCCGCTGAGACACCTGGCTGGCGCATCAATCCGCGGATCGTCGATGGGGCGCCGGTCTCGGACTGCTCGGGCGACCCGCTGGAACGCCTGCTGCACAAGACGATCAGGAAGGTCCAGGAGGACATCGAGCGCTTCGCGTTTCATACCGCGATCGCGCAGATGAACGTCTGGGTGAATGAGGCGCACGCCGCCCAGCGCATGGCCCGCGACCAGGTGGAGCGCTTCCTGCGCGTGCTGGCGCCCTTTGCGCCGCACATCTGCGAGGAGCTGTGGCAGCGGCTGGGGCACGAGCGCTGCATCCAGTTGGAGCCGTGGCCGGCCTACGACGAGGCCCTGACCCGCGACGAGACGGTCGAGATGGCGGTGCAGGTCAACGGCCGCATTCGTGGCCACTTCACCGTCCCGGCCGATGCGGCCGACGAACAGATCGTCGAAGCCGCGCAGCAGGTGCAGGCGGTCGCGAAGGCCCTCGCCGGCAAGCCGCTCAAGCGCACCATCGTCGTCAAAGGCCGACTGGTGAACCTGATCGTGTGAGGGTGGGCGCCCAGACGGGCAAGCGGCCGCGAGTGCGTTTCTCGTGGCGGAACGGATGCAACGTGCGGCCGCTTGCCCATGGCCCCCCTTCAGTTGGCGCCCACGCCCTGTGACCTGCCAGCGGCGGCGTATTGCCACGTCGGACGTGGGGCGTTAAAGTACACCCATGTACTCCATTCTTACACGTCTGACGCTGTCGTCGATTCTCGTTGGTTCGGTTGTCGTCTCCGCTCATGCCCAGGGAACCCAGTACACCGCCGAGCGGGCCTTGGGGCGGCTGGTCGCGTTTGTCCTGGTGGACGACGACGCGGGCTTCCTGACCTACAGCACCGACTTCGCCGTCTCCACGCACCTGAAGCGGTTCACGCTGTCGGGCGGGGCGGACAGCGGTCCGGACCTGTTCTCGAGCGTGGGCGACTTCGCCCCCGTGCTGGTATACGATCCGAATACCCGCCTGCTGTTCCTGCCCGACGGGGCGCCCGGTCAGACCGGCGTGCGCGTCTTCAAACGGGACGGCACGCAGCTCACGACGACGCCGACCGCCACCAGCGGTCCGCCGACCGACCTGCTGCTGCTGCCGGCCAGTTCTGCCGTCATCGGGGGCGATCGATAAACCCGCCCCGGCCTGCCTGTGTGCCGCCGAGGGAACCGCCGTTGTGGCGCTGCCCGAAGTGCGGGCGGCGATTCGCCAACGCAAACCAATGGCACTCCTGCGCCGTCCAGACACTGGACTACCACTTCGCCGGCAAGGCCCCGCGACTGCGGCGGCTCTACCGGCGGCTGCTGACGCTGGCGCGGCGGCTGGGCCCGGTCACGGTCGTACCGCAGAAGGGCAAGATCGCGCTCTACGGGCGCGTTACGTTCGCGGGCGTGCGGGTCGAGCGCGGTGCGTTGCGCGTCGGCCTGATGCTGTCGCGGCGGCTGACGCAGCCGGAGCAGCGACAGACGGCGGCCCATTGCGTGAGCATCACGTCCTACCTGCCGAACCGGCACGGGCACTCGTTTCGTATCCATGCGGCGCGCGACTTCGACGCCGGCTTCCTCGAGCTGCTGGCCGAGGCGTACGCACTCGGACGGCAGGCGGGTCGCCGGCCGCGCACGGACAGAGGCGCGACGCGCCGCAGGCGGGAATCTACACCGCAAGTGTAGCGCCGATTTCGCAGGCGGAGCGAAGGGCCACGGGCTTCAGCCCGCGCGTTTTACGCTGCGCCGGCTGAAGTCGGCGGCTCACCCGGGAGAGCTGATATGTGCTCTCCGTCAGCGGTCGCGCGGCATCGCGGCTGCGGCGGGGGCGGCGGCGGGCCCGCGTGCGGCGACGGGCCGCTCGCGCCGGCCGGCCACGAGCGCGAACACGGCCGGCACGAGGATGAGCGTGCCATAGGTGGCGATCAGCATGCCGCCCACCATGACCGCTGCCAGCCCGCGGTACAGCTCGCTGCCGGCGCCGGGAAAGAAGGCCAGCGGAAGCATTCCGAAGATGGTGGTCAGGCTGGTCATCAGCACCGGCCGCGTGCGGATGCGCACCGCCAGGCTGATGGCCGGGCTGGCGGGCATGTCTTGCTCGCGCATGTGTATCAACGCCTGGCTGACCAGCAGGATGGCGTTGTTCACGACCGTGCCGACCAGGATCACGAAGCCCAGGAACGTGAGCACGTCGAGCTGCTGCACCGGCTGGTCGGTGGTCAGCAGCGTGCCCCAGTGCGCAATCGCCAACCCGAAAAAACCGCCAAAGATCGCCAGCGGCACGCTGAACATGATCACGAACGGGTACAGCCAGCTCTCGTACAGGGCCGCCATCAGCAGATACACGATGATGATCGAGAGCACGAAGCGGCTGCCCAGCAGGTTCACCAGCGACTCCAGTCGGAAGCCGCGCCACTCGCCGATCATCGTGTTGCGGGCGGCGACCAGCTTGTCGGCGTTGCCGGTCAGGCTGACCAGCACGTCCGGGTCGATGCGCCCGCTCTCGCGGAGTTGCGGCTCGATCTCGTCCTTGATCGTGCGGATGACCGACTCGAGCGCCACGGCTTCCGGCGGCGTGACCGTGAGCGTCACCGCCCGCTGCCGTTCCACGTGGTTGATCTGCTCGAGGGCGGTCGTGTCCACCAGCCGCGCCGCGGCCGACAGCGGCACGATGTTGCCGCCCGGCGTATAGATCGGCACCTGGCCGATATCCTGGGCGGGCTTGCCGCGCTGGCCCTGGACGTACAGCGAGATGTCGATCGTGTCGCCGCCCTGCATGCGGTAGTCGCCGACGTAGGCGCCGTCCACGCACGCCTCGACGATCAGCCCCACGTCCACCACGCTCAACCCCAGGTCGGCCGCCCGCTCGCGGTCCGGCACGATCTGGACCTCCGGCCGACCGAGGTTGAAGTTGGCAGGCGAGGGCCTGGGCCGCTCGAAGCGCTTCGCACACTCGCCGTACATCGCGTCCGCCGCCGCGATCACCTTTTCCAGGTTCTCGCCCCGAAGCCGGATTTCGGCCGTGTTCCCGCCGCCGAAGCGAAACAGGCTGGCCTGGTTGAACATGGCGAACACGCCGGGAATCTCGCCGCCCACCGTCTGGAACAGGTTCTTGAGCGGCTTGACGCGCTGCGGGTCGCGGCTGGACGCGCCCATGAACGCCCCGCCCCCGCGATTCACGAAGAAGAAGTTCTCGATCAGCGGCGGCGGAGTGAGCCACTCGCGGCGGATCCGGTCGCGCTCCAGCCAGCCCAGCTTCGGATCGTTGAGCTCGGGGATCGCGCCCGCGGCGATACGGGCCTGGATCTTCTCCACCCACTTGCGGTCCAGTTCGCGCTGTTCGGGCGATCCCGGCTTCACCGTCCAGTAGGGCGAAATCTGCGCCTCGATGTACGCTGCCATGCGCTGAAACTCGTCCACGCTGTAGCCGGGCGGCGTGAGCAGGAAGCCGAAGACCAGGTTGCGGTTGCCGGCCGGGAGGTAGGCGGCGTCGGGGACGAGCACGCGCGCCAGCCACAGCGATCCGCCGGTCATCAGCACGATGGTCGCCAGCCGCACCGCCGGCCAGCGGTTGATGCAGTCCACCAGTCCGCCGAAGAGGTTGGACCACCAGCTCGAAGGTGCCGCCCGGCGGGCGGACAACCCGAGCACGTGTGCCATGTCCCGCTGGGCCCTGGCGTCCGGACGGTGCACGCCCAGCAGCCGGGCGGCCAGCGGCGGGATGACGGTGACGGAGACGATCAGCGACAGGCCGACGGAGGTCGCGGTGGCGATGCTGATGTCGCGGAAGAGCTGGCCGGCCTCCTCGCGCACGAAGATGACCGGGATGAACACCGCCATGGTGGTCAGCGTGCTGGCCAGCACCGCGCCCCACACCTCGCGTGTGCCGTCCAGCGCGGCCTGGAAGACCGACTTGCCCGACTGCCGGTGGCGGTAGATGTTCTCCAGCACGACGATGGCGTTATCGACCACCATGCCAACAGCGAAGGCGATGCCGGCCAGCGAGATCACGTTGAGCGTGCGGCCCATCGCGACCACGACCACGAACGTGCCGATCACCGACACCGGAATCGACAGCGCCACCACCAGCGTGGCGCGCCAGTTGCGCAGGAACAGCATCAGCACGACGATGGCCAGCGCGCCGCCGTAGACGATGTTGCTCTGCACCATGGCGATGGCCTGCCTGATGTAGAGCGTCTCGTCATAGACCTGCGTGAGCTCGAGGCGCATCTTGCGGGCCCGCAGCACCTCGCGGTTCACCTTCTCGACCGCCTGCTTGAGCGCCCCCATCACGGTGATGACGTTCGCGCCCACCTCGCGCCGCACGGGGAAGCCCAGCACGTACTGGCCCTTGCTGCGGACGAACGAGTCCGGCTCCTTGAACGTCAGCTCCACCTCGGCTACGTCGCGCACGTACACCGGCCCGCCGGCCGTGTACGCCACCACCGTGGCCAGAATCTGCTCGGTGGACTCGTACTGCCCGACCGTCCGCACGGTGAAGTCGCGCTTGCCCTGCGCCAGCGTGCCGGCCGAGATGTTCGCGTTCTGCTGCCGCAGGGCCTCGACCACCTGCCGGAACGTCAGTCCGCGGGCCGTCAGCTTGCCGGCCTCGATCCGCACCTGCACCTCGCGCTCCATCCCGCCGAACACGTTCACCGACGCCACCCCGGGCACGCGGTCCAGATAGGGCTTGATGTGGTCCTCGGCGAAGTCGCGCAGCCTGCGCACCTGCTCGCTGCGCTGCGGGTCCTCGGAATACAGCGTCAGCCACGCGATGGGGCTGTCGATGGCCGCATCGGCGGCCTGGACGGTCGGCTGCTCGACTTCCAGCGGGTAATTCGAGACCTGCCGCATCTTGTCGGTCACGTCGCGCAGGGCGATGTTCTTGTCTACGTCCGGGTAAAACTCGAGCGTGATCGTGCAGCGGTCGTCGCGCGACTCGCTGGTCATCTGCCGCAGCCCCTTGACGCTGCGCAGCTTCTCCTCCTGGCGGTCGACGATCTCGCGCTCGATTTCCTGCGGGTTCGCGCCCTGCCAGGCGGTCTCGACCGTGATCACCGGCACGTCCACGTCGGGGGTGAGCTGCACCGGGATCGCAAACAGCGACAGCAGCCCGAACAGCAGGATCAGCAGCACGCCGACCGAGACGCCCACCGGCCGCGTCAGACACAGGCGGATGAGATTCAAACCAGGACCCCCCGCACGGTCACTTCAGCGCCGGCTGCGACGCCGCCGTGTTCAACGGCCGGCTGACCACCGGCGTCGGGCCGTAGAGCCGCTCGTTGGCCCGCACCACGACCTTGTCGCCCGCCGACAGGCCCGGCCCGCGGACCTCGATCTCGCCGTTGACCTCCAGCCCGGTCTCGATGTCCAGCGGCACGGCCAGCTCGCCGCCTTGCGGTCCCGGGCGGATCACGTAGAGCTGCTTGGCCGTCCCGCGCGGCACGATCGCGTCCTTGTTCACCAGCAGCCGCTTCCCGGCCGGCCCGCAGGCCACGTGCACCCACACGAACATCCCCGGCAGCAACGTATGGTCGCCGTTGGACAGGTCGATCTCAACCGGAAAGGTGCGCGCCGCCGGCGTGGCGCGCGGGATGACCCGCGAGACCTTCGCCGCCAGCGAGCGCCCCAGGGCCTCGATCGTGACGCTGGCCGGGCTGCCGGCGACGGCGTATGGGATGGCCGCCTCCGGCACGTCGGCCCGCACTTTGACCGTGTCGATCGCCACCATCTCGCACACCGCGCCGCCCGCGTCGATCCACTCGCCCACCTCGGTGCGCTTGGCGACGAGGAAGCCGTCAAACGGGGCCGCGATCTGCGTCTTGGCCAGGTCGCGCTCCAGCCGCTTCACCACCGCCTCCTGTGCCGCCACGTCGAACCGCGCCCGCGCCAGCTCCTCCGGGCGCGTGCCGTTCACGGCGATCTCGTGTGCCGCCGTCGCCCACGTCAGCCGCTGCTTGGCCGCGAGATACTCCATCTCCGTGTCGTGAATCTCCTTGGCGCTGGCCTGGTTCTGCTGGGCCAGGTCGTTGACGCGCCGGCGCTCGAATTCCCACTTCTCGAAGATCGCCTTGGCCTCCTCCATCGACGCCGCAAGCTGCCGCCGGACTTCCGCCCGCGGCCCGGCCTCCAGCTCCTCGAGTTGCTTGCGCAGCGTCCCCAGCCGCGCCTGCGCCTCAGTCAGGTGCAGCTCAGCCGTGTGCGCGTCCAGCCGGCAGATCACCTCGCCTTGCTTGAGGGAGTCGCCCTCGTTGGCCGGGAGCTCGGCCACCACGCCCGCGACCTCGGCCGCGACCACCGCGCTGCGCTGCGGCTGCACGGTTCCGACCAGCCGCAGCGCGGCCGGCAGGTCACGCTCGACAATCGGCACGACCACCACGGGCGTCGGTCCATGCGGCTGCCCTTGCGCGACCGAAACGAGAATGATCCCAACCACGACAACCGCCGACACACTCCGCAAAGACCGTCCTCCCATGCGCAAGAGAATAGACCTCCGACCCTCCGCCGGCCGTCAGGGGTTTTGCGGCGGCACGCCCGGCCGGCGGAGGGCTCCTACCGTGAGTCTGCCGATGCGGTCGCCGGGGAGAGCTGCAGCGTGCCGGCCTGCAGGCGTGCCTCCACCGTGGCCCACCGCCGCGGCGCGCGAGCCAAGAGTCTAGCGAATTTCGGTCCTGCGCGCACGAACCCTGGCACGGTCTGGCTTGCTTGTGCCAGACCAGGCCGTGTCCTGGTCCGCCACGGCCTCGCTGGCGCGAGACCGTGCCACCCAGCCCGAAAGACGATGGTTGACGTAGCCCTAGCAGCGGCGGGCCAGGATGAACTCGGCCATGGCCTGGAGGCTGCTGCGCGCGTCGGAGGGCGGCAACTCGGACAGGATCTCCAGCGCGGTGGCGACGTGCGTTGCCGCGAGCTGGTGGGCGTAATCCACGCTCTCGGAGTCGACCAGCAGCCCCGCGATCGCACGGTAGCGCTGCGGATCGTCGCCGCGGAGCAGCGCCAGCGCCTGTTGCCGTCGCTGTGCACCGCAGGTGCGCAGATAGTGGATCAGAGGCAATGTCATCTTGCCCTTGTGCACGTCGCGGCCGAGCGACTTGCCGGCCTCGGCCTCGTCGCCCAGCAGGTCGAGCAGGTCGTCGGTGATCTGGAACGCCATCCCCAGCGACACGCCGAACTGCTGCATCCGCCGCACCGTCCGCTCGTCGGCGCCGGCGTAGTACGCGCCGAGCAGGCCGCAGGCGCCGAGCAGCGAAGCGGTCTTGCGCTCGATGAAGTCGAAATACTCCTCTTCGCTCAGCTCGTAGTTGTCGCAGTGGGCGTCCTGCATCATCTCGCCCTCGCACAGCGTGCAGGCGGTCCGCCCGATGACCTGCGCGGCGAACTGCGAATCCAGGCTGCTGCACAACGTGAAGGCGTGGCTGAATAGAAAGTCGCCCGTCAGCACCGCCCGCTCCGTGCCCCACAGGCGGTTGACGGTCGCCGCGCGGCGGCGGATGTCGGCCTCGTCCAGCACGTCGTCGTGCACGAGGGTGGCCAGGTGGACCATTTCGACGACGGCGGCCAGCACGTGGTGCTCGCGGCGCACGCAGCCGCAGGCGCGGGCCGTCAGCAGCAGCAGGGCCGGGCGGAGCCGCTTGCCCTGGAACTGCTCGACGTGCCGGCAAACCTCGCGCAGGAAGGGCTGATCGCTGATGAGAGTGTCGCGGAGGAGGCGCGCGGCGTGCTCGATGTCGCGCGCGATCGGGCTGTAGAGGTCCGCCAGTTGCAGCATTCCAGACCGCGCTCCACCCCCGAGGCGGCCGTTGTTATGGCGGCCGGCCGCGCCTGTCCAGACGCGCTTGAAGCTTTCAGAAGAATTGAAAGCGTTGATCGCGTCGGGGTTGTCGCGGGTCCGCAGCGAGGGCGGGCATCAGGGAGAGGCGGGGGCGTCTCGCAGCGCGCGGTACTCCGCCGCCCGCTCGGGCTTGCCCCAGGCTTCGTAGAGCGCGATCAGCCGGTCGAGCGTCTGGCGCGTGCGCTGGTCGCGCGGGCCGCGCTGAGCCTGCAAAGCGGCGTAGCCGTCCAGCAACAGCGGCTCGGCTTCCTCAAACCGTTGCAGCGTGGTCAGGCACGCGCCCAGCGCGCTGCTGGTGTTGGCGATCAGCCAGTGACCGGCGGGCATCGCCTGCTGCCGGATTCCCAGCGCCTCGCGCAGCAGCGGCTCGGCCTCGGCGGCCTTGCCCGCGCGCGTGAGCACGCCGCCGAACACGGTCAACGTGCCGGCCAGGGTCGGGTGCCCCTGCGGCCAGAGGCTGCGTTGGATCGCCACCGCCTCGCGCAGCAGCTCTTCAGCCGTCGGCAGGTCGCCCAGCTCCGCCAGCACGGCGCCGAGCCCATTGAGGCTGGCGGCCACGTCCGGATGCTCCGGCCCGAACGCCGCGCGGCGGATGTCCAGCGCCTCGCGCAGCAGCGGCTCGGCGGCGTGGAAGTCGCCCTGCGCATAGCGGATTCCGCCCAGGTTGTTGAGCGTCTCCGCAACCGCGGGGTGACGTTCGCCGAGCAGGGTGCGGCGGATTTCGAGCGCCTTGGCGAACAATTCGAGCGCGGTGTCGCTGTCGCCGAGCAGATTCAAGGTCGACGCCAGATTGTGGTAGCTGAGCGCGGTGTAGGCGTGCTGCTCGCCGAGGCGCTGGCGGCGGATGTCGAGCGCCTCGCGGAAGAGCGGCAGCGCGTCGCTGTAGCGGCCGCGCACATAATGCAGGTGTCCCAGGTTGTTGAGCGTGTCGGCCACGGTCGGGTGGTCGCGGCCGAGCAGGCGGCGTTGCCGCTCGAGCACCTGACCATACAGCTCCTCGGCTTGGTCGAAGCGGCCCTGGCCTTCGAGCGTGGCGGCCAGGTTGCTCAACGTGTAGACCGTCTCGGGATGCTCCGGCCCCAGGAGGCGGAGATGGGTTTCGAGCGCTTCGCGGTACAGCGGCTCGGCCTCGTCGTAGCGGCCCTGTGCGAACAGCAGCGACGCCAGGTTGTGCAGGCTGATGGCTACGTCGGGATGGTCCTGGCCGTGCACGCGCCGCAGCAGCTCCAGCGCCTGCTGTTGCGTACGCACGGCTTGCTCCAGCCGGTTCGTCTCCCGGTATAGCTCGATCAGATTGCCCAGCGCCATGGCGACGTATTCGTGCTCGTCGCCGTACAGCCGCCGATACATCTCCAGCGCCTGCTGCACCAGCGGCTCGGCCTCGTCGTAGCGGCCGGTTGCGACCGCCAGATGCGCCAGGTCGTTCAGCGCGGCCGCCACATCGCCGTGCTCCGGGCCCAGCAGACGCTGCCGCATAGCCAGCGCCTCGCGCAGCGTCCGTTCCGCCTCGACATACTCGCCGCGGTCCGACAGCACGCGGCCCAGGCTGGCCAGTGTGCTGGCCACGTCCGCGTGCTCCTCGCCATGCAGCCGGCGGCGGATCTCCAGCGCCTGCGTCAGCAACTCCGCGGCCTGTTCGTGCTCGCCCAGGCGGCCGTAGATGCGGCCGATCGCGTGCAGGAGCGCCGCCTGCTGGGCCGGCTGGTCCTTCAGTTCGGCGATCTTCTGCGCGCCGCGCTCCAGGATCTCGCCCACCGGCACGCCGGCGCCACGTGACCTGGTCAGGCTCGACCCCTGGAACGGATCGGCGACGTAGAACAGTTCCTCGAGAAACTTCGAGACGCTGCGGGCGGTCGCGGCCTCCGCTGCGGCCTGCGTCTCCGCCTGCTGCGCGCGCTGCAAGTTGGCTTGCGCCGCGTCGCGCTGCTTCCCGGCCACCCACGCCTGCCACGCCGTCCCTGCCACGCCGGCCGACAGCGAGACGAACACCAACGCCGCCGCCGTTACGCCCAGGCGATGCCGGCGCACGAACTTGCTCGCCCGGTACGCCAGCGTGTCGCGCCGCGCCAGCACGGGCAGGCCGGCCAGGTGGCGGCGGATGTCCTCGGCGAACTGCTCGACCGATGCGTAACGCCGCTGCGGCTCCTTGCGCAGCGCCTTGAGCACGATCATGTCGACGTCGCCGGCCAGCCGGCGGCGCAGCCGCTCCGGCCGGCCCTCGCGCGTGCGGCTGACGAGTTCCGGCGTGAGCGCCGATTGCGTGGCGTCGAGTTCGATCGGCTCGCTGCGGGTCACGACCGTGCTGGGCGGCGGCGGCTCCTGCTCGCAGATGATGCGGGCGGCGTCGTGCGGCGGCAGGTTCGCCAGGCGGTACGGGCGATGGCCGGTCAGCAGCTCGTACAGGATCACGCCGAGCGAATAGACGTCGCTGGCGGTCGTGACCGGCTGGCCACGGACCTGTTCCGGACTGGCGTAGGCGGGTGTGAGCGGCTGCGCGGCGGTCACGGTCAGCCCGCCGGCGAGCGCGGAGGAATCCGGACCGAGCAGCTTGGCGATGCCGAAGTCCAGCAGCTTGGGGGCGCCTACGCGCGTCACCAGGATGTTGCTGGGCTTGAGGTCGCGATGCACGACCAGATTCTGGTGGGCGTAGTGCACCGCGGCGCAGACCGTGCGGAAGAGCTCCAGCCGCTGCGTCGTGGTCAGCCGGTGCGCGTCGCAGTACGCGTCGATCGACTGCCCCTCGACGTACTCCATCACCAGGTACGGCTCGCCGTCCTCGGTTGAGCCGCCATCCAGCAGCCGTGCCACGTTTGGATGGTCCAGGTTGGCCAGCGTCTGCCGCTCGGTGCGGAAGCGGCGGGCGAGCTCTTCGCGGCGGTGCGGGTCGGCGTACGGCTCGGCGCGGATCAGCTTGATGGCGACGTCCTTGCGGTAGGCGTCGTCGGCGCGGACCGCCCGGAAGACCGTGCCCATGCCGCCAGAGGCGACGACGTGCAGCAACTGGTACGGACCGATGCGCCGGGCGGTCTCGCCCGGCTGCGGCGAGGGGACGATCTCCTCTGCGGCGACCGCGGCGATGGCGGGCGACTCGATGAAGCTCGGATCGCTGTCATACGCCGCGATGAGCGACTCCAGCTCGGCCCGCAACTCCCGATCCGCAGGGCAAGCCTGGTCGAGAAACGCACCCCGCGCGGCCGGGCGGTGCTGGAGCGCCTGGTCGAGCAGCCCCTTGACGTGTTGCCAGCGTTTGGGAGACATGTCCCTCACCACATACGCGGAAACCGGCCGCGGGCTGGTTCAAAGGCGGGAGGGCGAGCGTCCCGGCGAGGCGGCTCGGCAGGAGCCTCGCCCTCCCGCTAGGCCCGCTCCATCTCGCGCCGCAGCCAGGCCTTGGCCGTCGTCCATTCGCGCTTGACGGTTGCGGGCGAGACGCCCAGCACTTCGGCCGTCTCCTCGTTCGTCAGGCCGGCGAAGAAGCGCAGCTCCACCACCCGGCCCTGCCGCTGGTCCAGCTCCCCCAGCCGCGTCAGGGCCTCGTCAAGTGCCATCAGGTCCGGCGGCTGTTCTCGCGGGGCGGCATGGGTGTCCTCCAGCGCGATGCGGCCGCCGGCGCCGTCGCGCTTGGCCGCCTGGCGCGCCCGGGCGTGATCCACCAGGATTCGCCGCATGATCTGGGCCGCGACGGCGTAGAAATGCGCCCGGTTCTGCCACTGCACGCGGCTCTGGTCGACCAGTTTGATATAGGCCTCGTGCACCAGCGCGGTGGGCTGCAGCGTGTGTCCCGCCCGCTCGCGCCGCAACGCGCGTTCGGCCAGCGCCCGCAGCTCGCCGTACACCAGCGGCAGCATCTGCCCCAGGGCCTGCTGGTCCCCACGGCTGACTTCCAGCAGGAGCTGCGTGATGTCGCTGGCCGAGCTGCTCACCGGCGCGCCCGAAACGGCTGGAAACAGAACACCGCAACGATTTGAGCCGTTCCCTGCACCATTCTCGCGTTCTTTCACGAGAGTCGCAAGCGCGGTTCTCTCCAGGAGACGACCCTGCCGTCAACCTGCTTCAACGGAGACACGCCATGATCCGCTCTCAGACCCCTGTTATCGCGATCATTCTGCTGGCGGCTGTGCTGTTGCCGGGCTCGGCTGCTGCCGACGTGCCGCGGCTGGTCTCCTATCAAGGAAAGCTCGCGGGCGAGGATGCCGGGCCGGTCAACCTCGACCTCACGCTGTACGACAGCGCCGTCGGCGGCGCGGCCCTGTTCTCCGAGTCGCACGTGGGCGTGCCACTCAACGTCGGCATCTTCTCGATCCTGATCGGGGCACAGACGCTCGGCGGGCTGCCGGATTCGGCCCTGAACGCCGCCGAGGTCTGGCTGGGTGTGAGCGTGGACGGCGGGGCCGAACTGACGCCGCGGACGCGCATCGCGATGGTCCCGTACGCGGCGAAGGCGGCGGCGGCCGAGCGGCTGGTGCGGCCGGACAGCTTCGCTGCCGTCGCGGCAACCGACACGTCCGGCAGGCTGGACTTCGCGATCGGCGATTGGCCGCTGATGACGGCGGGGCACGACAATGACGTGCTGCGGCCCAAGCGGATGTGGATCGGCCATTCCCCGGCGCTGCCGGCCTGGGGCATCCAGTATCGCGACCTGGCGTCGGACGGCCGCGTGGCCGATTCAATCGAGTTCGTCGCCGGCAACCAGTCCCAGCCACGCTTCGCCTTCGAGCTTTCGGCCGGCAACGTCTCGATCTTCGACTCCTCAGGCAACGCCGCCATCAAGCTGAACTCGAATACCGTCGGCACGGCGGGCGAGATTTCGATGCTCGCCGCGGACGGCCTGACCGAAACAGTCGAGATCGCGGCGGCCGAGTCGAGCACGCAGGGATCGCGCATGCGGCTCGGTCTGCCTGACGGTACGACCACGATTACGCTGGACGCGGACTTCCTGAGCTTGGACACCCCGGCCATCACGCTGGCGGACGCGGCCCAAACCAACCTGCTGCTCTCTGGCTCGGCGGGCGGGTCGATCTCATTCGGCGCTGGCGACGCGGACCCGCTGATCGTTGCCGGCCATGACAACAACGCCGCCCGGCCGAAGCGGATGTGGATCGGCCATTCGACTGGGGCGGAGAACTGGGGCATCCAGTACCGCGATCTGGTTTCGGACGGCTTCCAGAACGACGCCATCGAATTCGTCGCCGGCGATACGACCATGCCGGTGTTCCGTTTCGACCTTCCCGGCCGGCGAATGCACCTGTCCGACGGAACCTATGACACGGTGGACCTGTACGCCAGCGGCGGCGGCGGCGGGTCCGCGCTCACGCTGCGCAGCAGCGCCGGAGCGGCGACGGTGGTGCTCGACAGCGACGAGAGCGACGACGCCGCCTCCCTACAACTGTTCGACGGCATCAACGCAGCCGCCACCATTGACATCGACGCCCGCGAGGGCACGACCGGCGGCGCCGCCATGTACCTGTACAACCGCCTGGGCGTCAACACGATCGAGATCGACGGTAACGAGAGCAATGACGCCTCGGCCATTCGTCTGGGCAAAGCCGACGGCACCCAGACGGTCGAGATCGTCGCGGCCGAGACCAGCACACAGGGCGCCCAGATCGAGCTGCGGCGGGCTGACGGCACGGCCACGATCACGCTGGACGCCGACTTCAGCGGCGACGGGCGGATCATCACCCAGGAGCTTCAGATCACCGGCGGCAGCGACCTGTCGGAGCAGTTCGAGGTCAGTGCGTGTGGCACTGGCCTGGGGCCAGTGAGCCCGGAGCCGGGCTTGGTCGTGTGCATTGATCCGGCCCACCCGGCCGAGCTGGTCGTCAGCCGCCGGGCGTACGACCGCACGGTGGCCGGCGTGATCAGCGGCGCGGGCGGCGTGAAGCCGGGCATGCTGATGGGCCAGAGCGGCACCGTCGCCGATGGCGCGCACCCGGTCGCGCTGACGGGGCGCGTCTGGTGCTGGTGCGACGCCACGTACGGGGCGATCGAAGTGGGCGATCGCCTCACGACGTCCGCAACGCCCGGACACGCCATGAAGGCCGCCAACCCCTCCCGTTGCCCCGGCGCGGTAGTCGGCAAGGCGATGACGCCGCTGGCCGAAGGCCGCGGGCTGGTGCTGGTCCTGGTTCAGCCGCAGTAACCCAGACAGAGCCGGGCCAGTCATGGCCCGGTCTCCGAGGAGCGCTGCCATGATTCACTCGAATCGCAACCAGCCGACTGTCCTCATCTGCGTGCTGCTCGTGGCGGCCGGCCGGCTCGCGCCTTCGCTGGCGCAGCCGGCCACGCACCCGCTGGTCATCGACTCGGGCGTGCAGGCGGGCGTTGGCCACGCGCCCACCCTGGTCTTCGCCGACGTGATCCAGGCGCCCGGCAACCTGTGGACGCGCGTGCACTTCGCCGACTACGAGCTGGGCGCCGACGGCTACGTTGTGCTGCGGTCGGCGGCGGACGGCGCCGAGCAGCGCCTGGATGCGCGCTCGCTGCCGGAGTGGTCGAACTCCAGCGCCGTGTTCAACGGCGACACGGTCGAGATCGAGGTTTATGCCGCCGCGGCAGACGGAGAGGTATTCGTAGCCGTGGACCGGGTGTGGGAGCCGCGGCTCACCGGCGGCCAGGAGCTGCCCGACGACCCCGGCACGCGCAGCATCTGCGGCGACAGCGACAATCGCGTGGCCTCGAACGACGCCCGCGTCGGCCGGCTGTGGTTCTGCGGCGCGGACCGCAACTGCAACAACAACGTCCCCGGCGGGTGCACTGGCTGGCTGGTCTACAACGGCGTTGCTCTGAGCGCCGGCCACTGCGACATCCTGGTCGGCGACATCCTGGAGTTCAACGTGGGCCCTACTTCCGCCAACGGCATCCCGTCGGCCGGGAGCCCGAACGATCAGTACCCGATCACGCAGGTGGCGGACGAGGAGAACGGCCCGGGCGCGGACTGGGCCGTCTTCACGCTGGGGCGCAACAGCAATACCAACCTGCGGGCGCACATCGCCCAGGGCTGGTTTCGCATGACCGACATCGCCCCCAACGACGGCGACACCATCCGCGTCACGGGCTACGGCCTGGACAACCGGCCCGCGGGCGCGGGCGGCACGGGCACTCCCTGCTGCGACGCGGACGGCGACGGCGACTGTGATAACAACTGCAATTCCTCCTCGCTGACGCTGCAGACCGCCACCGGCCCGTACGACGACTTCTCCGGCGGCGGGACGATCCACGAATACGTGGTGGACACCATGCCCGCTAACTCCGGCAGCCCGGTCATCTGGGAGGACGCCGACGGGCTTTCGATCGGCATTCACACTACCGGCGGCTGCGACGACTTCTTGGCCGGCAACGACAACGAGGGTACGGCATTCGCGTACAGCGTACTGGAGGACGTACTCAACGACGTGTGGTTAGATGTCGTCTACGTGGATAGCGCGCTGCTCGGCCCGCCCGAGACCGGCCGCGTCTTCGAGCCATTGGGCAACGTGGCCGAGGCGGTAGCGGCGGTGCCCGCCGGCGGAATCGTCTACATCGTGCCGGCCGGCTACTCCGCCGTGACTGGAAACGTCTTCACTGCCGGCGCCGACGGGAAAGCGATGACGCTGCTGGCGTTCGTGGGTCCGGTGACGATTGGGAACTGAGGTCTGTTATGGCAGCGACCTCACGTCGGCTGTCGGACGCAGCCAGGGCGCTGCCTTGGCGCGACACGGAGCGAGACATGCGTATGCATCGGTCCGCGTGGACACTGTGGCCGGTGGCCTTGGCTGCGACAGCGATTCCCGCCGCGCGGGGCGATGTCGATTGCCCCGTCGTCGGTGCGGGCGGAAACAGCACGTCCGACGGCAGCGTCTTCGTGGTCGGCCAGTTCGCGGCCGGCCTGGTCGCCGCTGGCGCGACCGAGCTGGATCAGGGCGCCGTGCCGTGCTGGGCGACAGGCGAAGCGCCTTGCCCCGGCGACATCGACGGCGACGGCTCGGTGGGCTTGACCGATCTGGCCGTGATCCTGGCCAACTACGGCACGCCCAGCGGCGCCGGCCCGGAGGACGGCGATCTGGACGGCGACGGTGACGTGGACCTGAGCGACCTGGCCATCCTGCTCGGCGCCTTCGGCACGATCTGCGAATGAGAACTTGGATCCAATCCCGTAGAGGGGGGACCGAAGGTGGTGGAGACCGGGCTGCAACTACCGCTCTTTTGCCCGCGCGGGCTGCTTCTGCGCCCAAGCAGCCGCCCTCGTCACGCCGACCCATCGTCCCACATCGTGCACGCGGAGGGTTGAAGGGCGACGGCGATCCGCCATGATACACGCGGCGGCCGGCGGCGCTGGGCGGTGGCTCCGGCGGCGGTTGGCGCGATCGGAAAGGAACCACGAAGTGTCAGCCAGTGCGGTTTCCAGTAGACGAGTTTCGTGCGGCCGCGGACGTAGCGGCCCCCTGTGGCCGACGTGGGAGGGCAGAGGCTTTTGTCTACGTCCGCCACGGGGGGCGGACGATACGCCTCAGGCGCGAAAACGACCGAGCAGAAACGGCACCAGCTATCGCGCTGCGCGACGATCCGTGCGTGCGCCACTGCTCGCTGTGCTGGCGGGCTTGCTGGCCGGCTGCGTCGCCGACCGCACTGTCACCACCCCGGCGGAGCGCGAAAAGAGCGTCCGGCCCGGCGTCAACGCACCCTACGAGAACCCCAACGTCGCCGAGTGGGAGGCGCGGTTCGAGACCGAGAGCCGCGAGATCTTCCGCGAGCGCGAGCGGATCGTCGCCGATCTGGGGCTGAAGCCTGGCATGGCCGTGGCCGACATCGGCGCCGGCACGGGCTTCTTCACGTTGCTGTTTGCGCAGGCGGTCGGGCCGACCGGCGTCGTCTACGCGGTCGATATCGTGCCCGAGTTCGTCCAGCACATCGAGCAGCGCGCCCGCGACGCCGGCCTGACCAACGTCCGCACGGTGCTGGGCAAGGTCGATTCGGTCGAGCTGCCGGCGGACTCGATCGATGCGGCCTTCATCTGCGACACGTACCACCACTTCGAGTATCCGATCAGCACGATGACGTCCGTGCGGCAGGCGCTGCGGCCCGCCGGGGCCGTGTACCTGATCGACTTCGAGCGGGTCGAGGGCCAGAGCCGCCAGTGGGTGCTCGACCATGTCCGCTGCGGGCGCGAGCCGGTCATCGACGAGATGAGGGGCTGCGGCTTCGAGCTGATCGGCGACGCGGCCGAGCAGACGAAGCTCGACGAGAACTACTTCCTAAGGTTCTGCAAGCGCTAGCGGAATCGCGACGCCGCCGGGCTGCGGGCGAGGAGCGGGGCCGGCCGCGGCAGAGCCCGGCCGCTGCACGGTGGGCGTCAGAACAGCTCGAGGCGGTCCGTGATCGCGGCCGGCAGGCGACTAAGCAGTTGGTGGGTCGCCGGCTCGTCGGTCAGCCCAAGGAACTGCACGCACGGCAGGTTGAAGAAGTCGTACGGCACGTACGGGCCGTAGCCGATCATCGAGCACGCCGCGTCGGCGAATTGAATCAGCGCCCGTTGCTGAGCCAGCGGATCATTGCGCTGCACGGCGCGATGGTGGTCGCCGATCAGCTCCGGCAGCGGGTCCGGCAGGTTCCAGGCGTGCGCCAGGTGCTGGCCCAGTGGCTCGTGCCAGTCGAGGCTCAGGCGGTCGAACAGGCTGCGCGGGATCTCGCGGGCGTGCTGCCGCTCGTAATCGTGCAGCACGCGCAGCACGGCCAGCATGCCCAGGTCGTGCAGCAGCCCGATGAGGAACATCTCCTCCGCGTGCAGATGGAACCGTCCGGCCATCTGCCCCAGAATCGCCGCCGACGCCAGCGATCGCCGCCAGATCTCCTCGCCGCGCGTCCGCTCTGCGCCGCCGACCTGGAGCGTCAGACCCTTGACGCCCGTGGCGATCACGGTCGAGCGGATCTTGCGGTGCCCCAGGCGGCTGAACGCGACCTCCAGGTTCTTCGCCTTGCGGACGCCGCCGTAGGCCGCCGAATTGGCTACGCGCAGGAACTGGGCGGCGACGGCCGGGTCGTGGGCCACCAGCCGCGCCAGTCGGCGGTAGTCCAGGTTCTCATCGCGCAGCAGAAGCAGGGCGCGGTGTGCGGTTTGCGGCAGGCGCGGCAGTTCCAGGTTGGGGTCGTCCAGCACAGCGGTCAGGCGGCGGTGCAGGTCGGTCTCGGGTGTTTGGGCCAGGGCCTGCGGGGCCGGGTCCAGCAGCAGCGGCTCACCCTGCGGAACCCACCAGGCCAGCACCGGTGGCTGGGCGCTGGCGCCCGCCGCCGCGACATGCTCATGGAGCACAGCGGTGGCGACGGCGCCGTCCGGCTCGAGCAGACCCGTGGCCGAGGTCTTGCCGAACCAACTGAACAGGCGATCCAGGAGGCGCATGCGGGGCCGTCCCGCGGGTGCGCCGGGCCCGCCGCGGCCCGCGCGCAGCGTTGTCAATCATCCGCGTCGTCGGTGGTGGCGATCCAGGTTTCGAGTTGCAACAGGTTGGGGCCGGCCATCCTGGCCACCTGCGCCAGCAACTCCATGGTCTTGACCTCTTCGACCTGCTCATCGACGAACCACTGCAGAAAGCTGCGGGTGGCGTGGTCCTTCTGCGACTCGGCCAGGTTCACCAGGTCGTGGATCTGCTGCGTGACGCGCTTCTCGTGCCCGACCGCGGCCTCGATCGCGGCCAGCACGGAGACGAATTCGGCCTGCGGCGGCGGGAGGGGCGGCAGCGTCACTTTGCCGCCGACGTCGAGGATGTAGTCCACGATCTTGAGGGCGTGGCGGCGTTCCTCGTCGCATTGCTTGCGGAAGCGCTTGGCGAGGCGTTTGAGGCCCAGGTTGTCGAACTGACAGGCCATCGCCAGGTAGGCTTGCGACGCGCCGAACTCGTTTCCGATCTGCTCGTTGAGCTTCGTGTTCATGGCAGGGGAGATCAGCATGGACGGTCCCTTTCGGCCGGGCGGCACGCGATCCCCCGCGCGCCGGCCTGATGTCATTGTATCGGCCGGCAGGCGCTCTGGCGACGCAGATGAGCCGCCCTCGCCGGTGACACGCGCGGGGCGTGCGCCTAGATTCTGCTGCATGGCCGGTCCAGGTGGCCGCACGCCGAGGTTCGCTTCGCTCGCTCCGTTACCGCGGAGCTTCTACGATCGCGAGGTGTGCCTCGTCGCGCGCGACCTGCTGGGGAAGCTGCTCCTGCATGACCAGGGTGGGCTGACGGTTGGCCGCATCGTGGAGGTCGAGGCGTATCTGGCGCGTGACGATCCCGCCAACCACGCCTACCGCGGTCGCACGCGGCGCAACGCAGCGATGTTCGGGCCGCCGGGGCACGCCTACGTGTACGCCATCCACGCGCGCTACTGCCTGAACGCGGTGACGGAGGGCGAGGGCGTGCCGAGCGCAGTTCTGATCCGTGCGGTCGAGCCTCTGGCGGGGATGGAGCGAATGCAGCCACGGCGCGGGGCCGAGGGGCTGCTGGAGCTGGCCCGCGGCCCGGCCCGCCTGTGCCAAGCCTTCGCCATCGACCGCAGGCTGGACGGGTGGGACCTGACGCGCGGGCAACGTCTGTGGCTGGCGGAGGCGGCCGGGGCCGATCAGCCGGCGGGCGAAGTCGCGGTCGGCCCGCGTGTGGGCGTCACGTCGGCGCAGGACCTGCCGCTGCGGTTCTACTTCGCCGCCAACCCGTTCGTCAGCCACTGGAAGCCCGCCGCCCGCGGGCCTCGAACCAACGTGGGCAGCGCGACTACTCCAGCAGCGCCGCGGCGCAGGTGACGTGTGTCTCGGCGGGCAGGTTCACGGCCTGATGGTACTTCAGCACGCGGCAGCGCGCCTGCGGCAGGGCGCGCAGCAGCGCATACAGGCAGCCCACGCTGCAAATGCGCGTGCGGTTGCCCTCGGCACGGATGGCCTCCAGAAACTCTTCCTCGGCGTGCGACTCCAGGAGCGACAGCAGGCGGCGGTCCTTCTGCTCGACTGCGGCCAGAAACTCCGGCGTAGTGGGGGCAGGGTCGCCGAAGCGCTGCCCGACGTGGCTGAAGTCCGCACCGGCGATGACTACGGTCGGCCGGTCGTCCTCGGCCAGCTCGGCCGCCAGCGCGTCGGCGAACGCGGCCAGGTCGGGGCCGCTTCGACGGGCAGAAGGCGGCGGCGATTCTGCAGGCGGGTCGGAGCGTGCGTCGAGCTCCGCGTCGGCCCAGTCGGCCGCGAACGGGTCGGAGCAGAGCACGGGCACGATCGAAAACGGCGCGTCCGGCCGGCAGACCTGCAAGAGGTGCACCTGCAGCTCGACCGAGTGCTCCGTTTCGTGATCGAACTCGTCGTCGCACAGTGAGCTGCCCAGCCGCCGCTCCAGCCGCTCGATGAAAGCGCGGTCGGTCGGCGCGCGGCCCAGCGGGGTGTGGAAATCCTTCCGCGTGGCGACGATCGTCCGCGCGCGACCGAAGTGGTTCGTGCCCAGGATCACGTAGCGTTCGGCGGGTTGGGCGTCGGCCAGCGCGCGATAGGCCAGCGCGTAGCACGGCCCGCCGCGACCGTAGTCCAGGTGCGGCGCGATCACGCCGCGCAGCGCCCGCGGCCCGCGGACGCGCGCGTCGGCGAGGAGCTGCTCGAGCTGGCGGCGCAGCCGGTCGGCCGGCGGCCAGCGCTGGCGGTTGTCGCGCGCCGCGGCGGCCAGATAGGCGTCGCGGCGGGCCGTGTAGGCCAGGTCGAAGCGCTCGTTGTCGAGTAGCAGGGCGTCGTCGAGCGCGCTGACGATGCGGCGGAGCTGGTCGCGGGTGATCATCTGCCCGAATTGCCGCAGAAACGCGACCTGCAGGTCGCGCAGCGTGTGCCGGCCGTCGAGGTGCGCGAGCAGGAAGTACCCGGGCAACGTCACCGCCACGGGTTGGGGCGCGATTCGCAGGTGATCGTGCAGGGCGAAGTAGAGCTCGCCGTCGGCGGCGCGGACCGGCAGGACGTCCACGCGTCGCAGCCCCGGGAGCTTCAAGTCATCCATGCTGCCCACGCTAGCAGGGCGGTCAGGCTCAGGCAACCGCACCGCAGGCCCGGTGTGGCACAGCCGCCCTCGGCTGTGTCGGCCATTCCAGGCGCGGGCAGTTGCGCCACCTGCGTCAGTCGGACGTACTCCTACGGCTGCGGAGCGAAGGCTACGCGGTAGGCCCAGCGCGTCCGCGAGCCCCAGAAGACGTGCATGCCGGGCCGCGCCGGCGGCTCGTTGAACAGAAAGCGAAGGGCCGAGATGCCGTCGGCGTCGCTCGCGATCCATTCCACCGTGAAGTCGTCCCGCCGCACCGGCATTGCGGGTGAAGTGGGTTCGCGGCCGAGCGTGGCCCGCACCAGTCGCCCGACCGGCCCGGCGAAATACCGATCGTCCGCGACGCGGATCTCCAGCGTGCGGTCGTCCACCGTCGTCAGCTCGCTGGGGCCGGTTACGCCCAGGAGACGCGGGGCCCAGGTCAGTGCAACCGCGCGCAGGTCGCGCACGCCGCTGCGCTCCTCGACTGCCAGGCGCACGTAGTGGGCGATGGGCGGCAGATTGGCGAAGTAGAGCGTGTCGCCGCTGCGGATGGGCGTCGGCGCGGAAAGGACTTCCTCGACCACCTGGTCCTCGACCCATTGGGCGGTGTCGAGAGCCAGGCCGTAGAAGTAGGTGGTGACCGCGAAGACGCCGGCGGCCAGCCCGGCCGCCAGCCAACTCACGGTCGCTCGCACGCGCCATCGCGACGCCTGCTGTCGTCCGCGCAAGGCCTGCAGCCCCACCCACGCGCACATCGCCCAGCCCACGCCCGGAAGGTAGAGATGGTGCGGGGACTCGAACAACGGCAGCACGGGCAGCATGAAACCGATCAGCCACGCCGGACCCAGCCACCCGGCTGAACAACGCCGCGCCCTCCAGCACAAGGCGCCGACCACGACCACGACTGCCGCCGTGGCCCCATAGAACAGCAGCGGTCGCTCGCGCACGTACGCCAGTCCGCCAAAGGGCACACAGGGCGCGAGCAGGAACTCGCCCAGCAGGTAGTAGCAGGCCTTGTCGAAGACGTAGCGGGCGAACTCCGGGTCGCCGGGATGGATCACGTACGGCCGCGGCGGGAGCGCCGCGTCGCCGAGCAGTTGGGAGCGCAGCATCAGGTACGCGCCGATCAGTAGCGTGAAGGCGGCATACAGGGCGAGGGCGGGCGCGCGTCGGCGTCGATCCGCTAGCGGTTCAACGCACGCCAGAATGAGCGGAAAGGCGATGGCGTTCTCGCGGCATCCGAGCGCCAGGGCGAACAGCAGCAGGCTCGCCAACCCCCAGGGCCAGCGCGCGGGGCGCGGCTCGAATGGCCCGCTCTGGGCGGCCGCGGCCGGCGCCGGCGCCGAAACCGGCCCGCACCCGGTCCAGCCGCGAAAGCGCGCAAAGCACAGCGTCGCGCCCAGCAGCAGCGTGGTCACGATCAGCTCGCTCTGCGCCGCGATCCACTGCACCGTTGCCACCTGCGCCGGATGGATGGCGAGCAGCGCGGCGGCGACGAAGGCGGGCAGACGCGCCGCCCCCAGCCGCCACAGGAGGCGCATCAGCAGCACGCACGCGGCTGTGTGCCACAGCAGCGATGCGACGTGCATTACGGCGGGGTTCCAGTGGCCCAGCGTGTAGGTCAGTTTCATGATCCCGAAGGCGACCGGGCGGAAGAAGCGCAGCGTGGCCTCGGGCATCCACCACAGGTCGATGACGCCGCCCACGAGTTCCAGCCGGCACGCCTCCGTCAGCTCGCGCAGCGACCAACCGCATTCCTGCAACTGGCGGTAGTGCGCGTGATCGTCCATGAACAGGCCGTAGGTGAGCGAACGCCCGTGGGCGGCGGCGATCAGCAGCGTCAGGCCGGCGGCGGCGAAGGCATCCGCCGTCCGCGCGCTGGCGTTCGGACGCAGCAGGGATGCGGGTGACCGCGTCATCGCGAAGGCGCTGAAGCGAGAGGAACGGCGGAGGACTCGCCGCCGGTGTCGTCCGCCTCCCGCGCGGCCTCCGCCGAGCGTTCCAGCTCGGCCAGCTCGCGCTGGCTGGGCAGGTGCAGCCCCAGCAGCGGCACGAGCACGCCCGGCAGCGACCAGACAAGCTGGATCACGCGGTTGGCCAGCGCGAACGCGAAGGCGGCCGACTTGGGGTTCAGCCCGCCGTGCGCGAAGAAGATAATGTAGGCCCACTCCATCACGCCGATGGCTTGGGGCGGGGCGATCGGGACCGCGGCGATGAGGAAGCCGATGGGGACGCAGACGAAGTAGAGCGCGAAGCCGCCCCGCATGCCCAGGGCCAGGGACATGACATAGGCACTGACCACGACCAGCAACTGCAGCGAGATGGTCGCCAGCAGTGACAGGAGCACCAGCCCCTTCCGTTGCCGCATCGCGACCGTGGTGCGGCCGATGCGCAGCAATTGCTCGGCGGCGGGCAGGCGGGCGGCCAATTGCGGCAGGCCGACAGCGTGCCGCAGCCGGCGGCTGAAGACGACCAGGCAGCCGGCCAGCAGGCCGAGCCAGACGAACGCCATGCCGGCGGCCAGGCGGTTGCGGTAGGCCGGGTCCCAGCCGATGCGGCTCCAGGCCAGGACGAACGTGGAGCTGGCGACGATCATCAGCCCCAACAGTCCGACCACTCGGTCGAGGAACACGGTGGTGACGGCCTCCGTCTTGCGGTGCGTGTACCGCGAAACGTAGTAGGCCTTGACCAGGTCCCCGCCGGTCGTGCCCGGCAGGGCGAAGTTGAAGAAGTTCCCGGCGAAGGAGAACTTGACCGAATTCCACAGCGACAGGCGCACCTCCTGGATGGCCAGCATCCACACCAGCCGGAACGCGCACAGAAACGGCACCGGGGCGAAGATCACGATCGCCAGCAGCGCCAGCCGCCAGTCGCTCGCCAGCACCACGCCGCGGATGCCATACTCGATCGCCGGCAGTTGGTCGGGGCCGACGCGCTGTACCGCGTCGGGCGGCAGGAGCTGCTCGCGTCCCTCGTGCAGCACGACGAAGGCGTCCTCACGCTGGGCAAGCAGGCGCAGTTTGGAACCGTCCTGGAGCCGCACGTGATCGTGCCAGGAGACGGTGAAGTAGAGGAAGATGAGAGCGGCGGCGCACAGGCCGTATCGCAGGACCGGCAACAGCCAGCGCCGTAGGGTCCCCATGTAAGTACGTCGCTCCACGGCAATGAGCCGGGGATTCTATCTGACCGCGTCGGATCCCGCGATGCGGGCCGGTAGAACGGCCGTGCCGGGGCGGTTCAGGGACCTTGGGTGCGGAGCGGGCTGCCGGCCGGCACGGCGAGCACCTCCCATTGGATCCGGCCGACCCCCGGCGGCGGCTTGACAGGCTGGAGGCCGACCGCCACGAGCTGTGCGACCCATGCGTGCGTTACGGCTGGCGAGAAGCCATACGTACTTCGCAACCGATCGATCTCGCTCCAGGCGAAGACGACGTGCGTGATGCCCCGCTGGCGAAGCCACTCGACGCTCGCGGCCGGATCGGCACCGCGCTCGGCCAGCTCCAGCCACGGATCGCGGCTGAAGACCACCGTGTAGCGGCAGCGCCGCTGCACGTAGAAAACCGCCGCGTCGCCCACGATCCAGACGTGCGCGTCTGACGGCAGTGCGTTCACCAGGTTCGCATCGAGGAAGAACTGGGTATTATCCACCAGGGCGCGCAGCGCGGCGAGGCCATGCCACTGCTCGGCCTGGCGCCGCAGCGTGCCCGCCAGCAGCAGGTCGCCGATCACGCCGCCGGCCAGGGCCAGCCCCGCGAGCACCGGCGCGCGGGTGGCGTACGGGCGCGAGCGGCGTCGCTCGCCAGCGTCGTTGCCGTCGTAGCGGAGCGCGCTGCTCGCCAGCATGGTCAGCGGGACGACGAGCGGCACGGCGAAACGGCTGGGCATGTGCGTGAAGGCGATCCAGCCGGCGAGGATCAGCGCGGCCCAGATCCACAGCATGGTGGCGCCGTAACGTGGTGCACGAAGCGTGCCCACCGCAGCCAGGACGAAGATCGCCGGGCCGAAGTACGAGAGGTGAAAGCCGCCTTTGGGATCGAATCCGCCGAGCAGTTCGCGTGCGGCCCGGGCCAGCCGGCCGCCCAGCGAATCGCTGTCCTGCGGCACGCGATGGCCGCGCTGCCACTGCAGCGCTTGCGCCTCGCTCCACTCCTGTCCGCCAAAGAGCGCGTACGCGAAGGGGTAGACCGGGTTTCCAGTGAACGCCAGGTTCCGGAGCAGCCACGGGCTCAGCGCCAGGGCAGCGCCGACGACGTAGGCGAAGGCGTGCATGACGCGCACGCGCCCCCGCGCGCGGAACGCGACCAGCCACGCGATGCCCAGCGCCGCCGTCACGAAGGCGATGGCCAGATACTTGCAGCCGCCCGCGAAGCCAGCGCAAAGTCCGGCCGCCAGCGCGCAGCCGGTGGCGTCAGCCAGCCAGCGCCCGCCACGCGCGGGAAAACCGAGCCGGGCCAGTGATGGCCCGGTCGCAGACGCCGGAGCCAACTCCCCTGCGCTGCCTCTCGCAGCTCTTGCCAGTGCACTCTCGGATCGCGCGAGATCGCTGTTGCGCAGTTGACTGGTCAGCAGGCCGGCGGCGACCGCCGCGAAGAACAGCATCCCGCACTCTGTGTACGCCAGGCAGCCCAGCACGCTCAGCCAGGGCGTCGTCGCCGCCACGAGCCAGGCGAAGCGGCGCGGCCAACCGGCGGGCGTCCAGGCCCCGAGCGCGAGGACGGCCAGTGCGGCGCAGGCGGCGTGCAGGAGCTGTGCGGCGATGGCGGCGGCGTGCGGATTCCCTTTGAGGTGCATCAGCAGCAGGTACAGCATCTCCATCTGCTGCGGGAACGAGGCGTAGACGTTGTGGGGCAGGAACTGGATGCGGCCGGCGTCGAAATACTCGCGCGGCGCCTGCAGGTGGTACTCCAGCGCGTCGTAGCCGCGGGCCTCGAAGTCCCACAGCACGCCGGGCGGGAGGCACGCCCCCAGCAGCAGGATGGCTGTCGGAGCGGCGACGATGAGCGAAGCCGCGACCTGCACGGCGTCAGCGAGACGCGAAATCGGGGTGCTCTGGGGCGCCCCCTGGGGCGAACGCAGGCCGTGGGTGTGGGCGTCCGAGCGGTGCACGGCCTCGCTGCGCAAGACCGTGCCATCCGACAAGCGTCCACGACGCAACAGCCAGACGATGCCCGCGAGAATGCCGGCCGTCACGATCGCCCAGGACACGCCGCGGTGGAGCACGCCTGCCATGCCGAGAGCCAGGGTGGCAGTGCCGATTATCCCAAGCCCCAGGGCGATCGCAGCGCAGAGCCACTGACCGACGCCGCGCGAGGCGGCTGCAAGCCAGCATGACGGCCAGATTCCAAACCCCGCCGCCGATGCCAGAACCCCCGCGACCAGCAATCCGTCGAGGACCAGCGGCGGCCAGGCGCGCGGCGTGAGCAGGGTCACAATGGCGACGGTCGCAAGGAGGAAGACGAGCAGGGGCATGCGCCGGCCGGCGTGAGGCAGAGGTGTGGGCACAGGCGGGGTCCGCCAATCTGTAGGAACTGATGGTAGAAGCCGCCGAAATGGGCGCCTAGGATGGAAAAAGCCGGTGTGCGCCCATCCGCGCTGCCTGCGTCCGCCGGTTTTGCTTCAACATATTGCCAATATGGAGGTTCCGTTAAGGAAGGAGCAACGCATGCCGGAGGCAGGGATCGGGCAGACATTCGGTGGGACGAGCTGCGCGACACGCAGCGGCGGATGGACGGCCAGGCTGCAAAAGACGGCGTTGGCCGGGTTATCGGTCATGCTCGCGGCGACGGCATCCGCGGTTCAGGACTTCACGGGCGGGACGTTGACGGTCACGGCCACGGATGACGACGTGTTCATCACCGGCGGCGGCGGCATCGCCGCGGTGAACGGCGTGCCGGTGGCCGACGCGGCGCTGGTGGAGCGGATCGTGGTGAACGGGGGGCCAGGCGCCAATAACATCGACCTGACGCAGGTGGAACCCAACTCGTTCACGGCGTTGACGTCGGTGACGATCAACGGCGGGGGCGGAGCGGACTCGATCTTCGGCAGTCAGCTTGCCGACACGATCATCGACCCGGACGGCGGCGACACGTTCAACGACACACCCGGCAATGACACCTACATCGTCCACCTCGGCGGCTCGGGTACGACGTTGCTGGACGGGATCGGCCTGGGCGGCAACACGCTGATCATCGAGGGCAGCGCGGGCGCGGACGTGATCCACGCCGGGCCGACGCAGGCCACCTCCGGCGGCCAGACGATCGTGTATTCGGGCATCGCGCAACTGACGCTTCTGGGTGGCGACGGCGACGACGTGTTTGTCGTGCAGTCCTCGGCTGATTTTCCGATCCTGGTCAACGGTCAGGGCGGCGTGAACGGCCTGGCGTTTGACAACGAAGGGCAGGCGGTGATCCAGACCGACGGCTCGATCGCGATCGCGGGCAAGCAGCCGGTCAACTTCGCCAGCATCGCCTCCGTCAGCAACTGCAACCAGGCCGGCGCGGCGGACGCCAACCTCGATGGCGTGCCGGACGGTTGCGAGCAGGCCCTCAGCAGCGGCGGCGACAACACCGGCGGGGACAACACCACGGGCGGCAACAATACCGGTGGAAGCGACACCGGCGGTAGCAGCAGCGGCGGCAGTACGGGTGGAACCAGCACGGGCGGCTCAAGCACCACCACGAGTGGAGACAACGCGGTCAGCAGCGGCGGCGACTCTGGCTCCTCCGGCGGGGATGACTCTGCGGCCGCGCCGGCCGAGGTTGAAGAGGTGCTGGAGTGCGGCGCGGGCCTGTGCGGGGCGGGCACGGCCCAGTTGATGCCGATGCTGATTCTGGGCCTGTGCGGCGCGAAGATGCGGATGCGATCACGTCGCCAGTAGTCCGACAACGTGCAACCTTGCGGGAGGGCGAGGCTCCTGCCGAGCCGCGGCTCGCCGGGAGGCTCGCCCTCCCGGTTGAGCGGGACCGACGCAGCGAACCAGGCAGTTCCGATTGCAGGACGGCCGCAGGTTTCACGCCTGCGGCCGCTTCATTTCCCATGGCCGACCCGGCCTGCGGGTTCAGATTGTTTCAACCTCGCGGGCCCGGCCTGCGGAGCCGCGCTTTGCGCTACCCCCACGGGCGCGAGTACGCGCCGATCAGAACGCGCAGCCCCAGCAAGCGCCCGCCGCGAAGGCGCTCGCCTGCGCTTCGCGTTCTGAACGCCGGCGCCTGCTCTCGCACGGAGATTCAGCCGCCGATACAAACTTGGCGGGGTTTCCTACATTGAGGGGGCCGGGCAGCGCGCCTACACTGCCGGAAATGAACGCGACGCCCCAAAGCGAGGCGGAATCCGGCCAGCCGAGGACGCCGCCTGCCGCGCACGGGTCGGCTGCGGCGGGCGGGGGGGGTGCCAAACGCCCGCCGAGCGAGGGTTCGGGCGGCGCCGATCTCGACGAGCGCATGAGCGCGTCCCAGGACGCTCCGCGTGGTTCGCGTGGCGCCATGGACCGCCCGAATGGCGGCGACGCTGCTCCGCAGTCGAGCACGGGTGTTCTTGCCGCGAATGAACATTCGCGTCCGGTCGTCGTGGAAGTCCGCGACCTGCGAAAGGTTTACGAGGCCCGCGAGCACCGCGTCGTCGCCCTCGCCGGCGTCAGCTTATCCATCCGCGCCGGCACCTTCACCGCCATCATGGGCGCCAGCGGCTCCGGCAAGAGCACGCTGCTGCATCTGATCGGCGGGCTGACGCGGCCGACCGCGGGCGTCGTGATCGTCGAAGGGCACGACCTGGGGGCGATGTCGGACCGCCGCCGAACCATCTTCCGCCGCCGCCGCATCGGCGTGATCTTTCAGGATTACAACCTGCTGCCGACGCTGACGGCGGCGGAGAACGTGTCGCTGCCGTGGCTGGTGGACGGGCGGCCGGAGCCGGACATCGCGCGGCGGGTCGACGAGCTGCTGGCGACGGTGCACCTGCAGCAGCGCGCCGCGCACCGCCCGGACGCGCTGTCGGGCGGCGAGCAGCAGCGCGTGGCGATCGCGCGGGCGCTGCTGAACGATCCGGCCATCATCCTGGCCGACGAGCCGACCGGGAACCTGGACAGCAAGCAGTCGCTGGAGATCTGGCGGCTGATGCAGCGCATCGCCCGCGCGCAGGGCAAGACCATCCTGATGGTCACGCACGAGGCGCTCGGCGCCGCGCATGCCGACGAGGTGATCGTGCTCAAGGACGGGGGCGTCGTCGGCCGCCTGGCGCCGAAGGGGTCCGCGGATGCGGCACTGGTCGCAACTGGCTACCAGGAACTGGCGGGTTAGGCGCAGCCGCACGCTGGGCGCGCTGCTGGCGATCGCGCTGGGAGTGGGCGCGGTCGTCTGGATCACCTGCTGCTACGAGTCGGTCCGTCAGACCGTGCTGGCCTGGGCCGGCGGCTACATCGGCAAGGCGCACGTGACCGTCGGCTCGCCGTGGGGGCGCTTCGACCAGATCCCCGAGCGGATCGTGCCGGTGCTGGCGAAGCTCGACAACGTGCAGGCGGTGGCGCCGCAACTCCTGCAGCGGCTGCGCTGCCTGCCGTGGCCGCGGGCGCTGGTCGAGAGCGACATGCCCAAGCCCGCCGGCTGGAACGACGACACGCCGGAGGTGGATTTCGTCGGCGTGGATCTGGCCACGGAGTTCGAGGTGCGCGAGTACCCGCTCCGCGCCGGCCGACAACTCCGCGACGACGACGGGTATGCCTGCACGCTCGAGAAGGCCCATGCCGACAGCGAAGGCCTGCGCCTCGGCGACTACCTCCTGTTGTGGCGCACCACCGACGAGACGCCCGTGCTGATCGAGATCGTCGGCCTGTTCGAGCGGCGGCGGCTGGGCGAGATTCAGAAGCCGCTGGCGCTGATCCGCCTGCCGGTGCTGCAGGAGCTGACCGGCCGCTTCGCCATGCTCACCTCCGCCGACGTGGTGCTCAAGCAGGTCGATGAGCGCGGCGTGGCGCGGGCGTTCGAGCGCATCCGGCTCGCGGTCCGCCGCATCGACCGCAACGCGACGGTGCGCAGCGCGGAAGCCCGCATCCGGCAGATCGAGCTGGCGCAACGGCAGCAGTACTTCCTGCTGGTGCTGCTGAGCTGCGTGGCCATGCTCACGGCGCTGTTCATCATCCTCAGCACGCTCAGCATGGGCATGATCGAGCGCGTCGGGCAGCTCGGGCTGATGCGCTGCGTCGGGCTGACCGGCGGCCAGGTCGCCTGGCTGATGCTGGTCGAGGTTCTGCCGCTCGGCGTGCTGGGCATCCTGCTCGGCGTCCCCATCGGTTTCGGGCTGACCGCCCTGACCGTCTGGCTGGTGCCCGAGTACGTCGGCCGCTTCGTCGTCAGCTTCAGCGGCGTGGCGCTCGCCGCCGCGGCCGGCCTGATCACCACGATCGTCGCGGCGCTGGTGCCCGCCGTCGCTGCGGTGGGCGTCTCGCCCATGGAGGCCGCCCGGCCGCGCGCCCGTCGCGCCGGCAACCTGGTGCTGCTGGCGGTGGCGCTGCTTGCACTCGCCGCGCTGGCGGCGCAGCACTACGGGGTGCTGGCGAACGTGCATCGTTCGCTGCAGTTCCTGCAATGGGCGGCCGGGGCCGTGGTGCTGCTGTACGTCGCGTACGCGCTGTTCGCGCCGCTGGCGGTGCGGCTGATCGGTTCGCCGGCGGTGGTGGCGGCCGCGGCGCTGCTGCGGGTGCGTTCGCGGCTGCTGCAGGACCAGGTGGGGCACGCGGTGTGGCGCTCGGCGGGCGTGTGCTGCGGGCTGATGGTGGGGCTGTCGCTGATCGTGGGCATCCTGGTGGTCAACGAGAGCGTGACGCGCGGCTGGCAGTTCCCGTCGCAGTTTCCGGAAGCGTACGTCTGGAGCTTCCAGCAACTCGCGCCCGGCGCGGACGAAGTGCTGCAGACGATCCCCGGCATCAAGAGCTTCACGGTCGCGAACTCGATCAACGTGATCGTGGAGGAGCGGCCGGCCTTCGCCGAGGAACTGCTGCGCTCCATCACCTGGTTCATGGGCTGCGATCCGGACTCGTTCATGGACCTGGTGCGGCTGGAGTTCCTGGAGGGCAGCGAGCCCCAGGCCCGCCGGCTGCTCAAGCAGGGCGGCTACGTCGTCATCGCCGACGACTTCTCGCGCTCGCGCAACAAGCACGTCGGCGACCTGGTCAAGGTCTTCTGGGGCACGACGCTCGTGCAGGTGCAGACGTTCAAGGTGGCGGCCGTGGTCCGCTCGCCGGCGCTCGATATCGCCGCCGGTTATTTCCAGGCCCACACGCACTACAACGTCGTGGCCGCCGGCTCGGTCATGGGCACGAACGAGGACCTCAAGCGGCTGTTCGGCATCGATGGCACCAAGCTGGTGCTGCTGAATTTCGACCTGCTGCCCGAGCCGCCGCCGCCCGGCTGGCCCCCGCCGCGCGGCTCGCCGCAGGCCGCGACGCTGGCCGCGGCGTACTACGACGCGGCGCTGCCGCTGGAGCGACGCTGGCAGCGCTGGCGCGAGGAGCAGGTGCTGCGGGCGGTCAAGCGCGGGCTGAACGCGCCGCAGGCGTTCTACGGCACCGTCCGCGAGCTGAAGGACGAGATCGACGCCAAGCTGACCGGCATGATGCGGCTGCTGACCGCCGTGCCTGCCGTCGCGCTGCTGGTGGCTGCCATCGGGGTGGCGAACCTGATGACGGCGAACGTGGCGGCACGGGCGCGGCAGCTCGCGATCCTGCGTGCGGTGGGGGCGACGCGCGGGCTGGTGCTGCGGATGGTGGTGGGCGAGGCGCTGGTGCTCGGGCTGCTGGGCAGCGGGCTGGGGCTGGCGCTGGGCCTGCACCTGGCGACCAACGTCACCGCCCTGCTGGACCGCATGTGGGGCTTCCGGGTTTCGCTGGAGCTGCCGTGGACCTACCTGGGCGGGGCGATCGCGCTGACGGTGACGCTCTGCGTGCTGGCGGGCGTCATTCCGGCCCGGCACGCCTCGCGCGCCAACATCGTCGACGCGCTGCACATCCCATGAGCCGAGCCTGGCCAGTTATGGTCCGGTTGAACCACCTCAGGACTGGGGCGGCTCGGATCCGCCCGAACAGAGCCGGGCCAGTGATGGCCCGGTTCAACCGGCGAGCCGGGGCAGCGATGGCCCGCATGGACCGCCCCATGACTGGGGCGGCTCTGCTGGTGGGTTTCGGCGCGGCGTGTCTGCTGCTGCTGACGGCGGCGCTGTGGCAGACTTGGCGGGGGACCGGCGGAAGCGCCGAACCGGACCAGTCATGGCCCGTTCAACCGTCGAGCCGGGCCAGTGATGGCCCGGTTCCGAGCCGGGCCAGTCATGGCCCGGTTCAACCGGCCAGCCGGGGCAGTGATGGCCCGCATGGACCGCCCCATGACTGGGGCGGCTCGGATCCGCCGTCCCATGACTGGGGCGGCTCGGATCCGCCCGAACAGAGCCGGGCCAGTGATGGCCCGGTTCAGCCCGCCGGGGACGAAGGCCCCGCGATCCGCTGGGCGGGGGACCGGACCGAAGCGCGGCTGGTGCGGCTGCTCGCGACCGTCCAGGCCGACCCGTCCAGTGACACCGCCTTTCGCGATGCGCTCGCCCTCGCACGAGAGATGGAACGCTGGGAGGTCGTGCGCGACCTGCTCGCCTATCGCCGGGCGCTCGACGGCGACAACCCCGATCTACGCTTCGAGTACGCCGTCGAACTGATGCGAACGCAGGCCTGGATGGACGCCGTCTACGAGCTGCGGGCGGTCGTGAAGCGGCAGCCTGAGCACGCCCAGGCCTGGTACAACCTGGCGGTGGCGTTGCAGGCCATGCGGCATCTGCGGGAGGCGGACGGCGCATGGAACCGTGCCATCGAGCTTCGGCCGCATAACCCGAACGCGTACGCACATCGTGGCGAGCTGCGGCTCGACCTGGGCGAGTTGGCGGAAGCGGAGGTGGACTTTCGGCGGGCGAGCGAGTTGCAACCGGGATCGATCGAGCTGCGCCTGAACCTCGCGCTGGCGCTCTGGCGGCAGGCGCGGCGGCGCGAGGCGCTGGACGAGCTGGCGCGGATTCTGGCCGACCAGCCGCGAAATGTGCCGGCGCTCCGCCGACGCGCGGAGTGGTCGTGGCAGCTCTACACGACTGACCCGGTCGCGAACGTCGAGCTGCGAACTGCGACGATGGAATGCTGCCAGCGCATTCTGGCGGTCGTGCCGGACGACTTCGCCGCGCTGGAGCTGCTGAAGGCGGCGGAAGCGCAGCGCGACGCGCCGTGATCCGATGTCGCGTTCATGACCCCGCGCGCGGTCGATTCGCCCGGACGCTCTCCAGGACGGCGACGAGCCAGAGGACGAACACGGCCACGAGCTGCGCGCCCGCCGCCCGGGCCGTGGGCCAGACCAGAAGCGCGGCGCACAGCAGCCACGCCAGCAGGGCGGAGACGCAGGTCTTGTTCACATGGCGCTGCCGCGCGCTGCGCTCGACCCGGTGTGCCAGGAGCGCCAGCGGCCAGTAGACCAGCGGCAGGTAGTGCGTCCAGACCAGCGGCGAGGCCAGGAGCATCAAACAACACCAGGCGCCGAACCCCGCCCGCAGCGTGTACACGTCTTCGGCGCGGCGCGGCCGCAGGCGGACGGCGGGCTGTAGGCTGACGGCGGCGGTGGCAAGCAGCACGATCGCCAGCACGGTGCTGAACACGGCCGCGATCGTGCCGGTCGGCAGATTGGCGAGGTTCACAAAAAGCTGCTGGTTCTCCTTGCCGGCGTTGACCGGCGAGAGCAACCGCCGCAGTACGATCGGCAGCGCGTTGTTCGAGTAGTTTGCCTTGAGCGGCTTTTCGGCGTGGATGGCGGCTATGGCGGAGTGCCCGCGCAGGGCATCGTGATAGAAGCTTGCATGTCGGTCGACCGTCCTGTGATATCCCAGCAGCGCCAGCGGCCAGCCCAGCCCCAGCACGAGGCATACGCCCGCCGACGCAACCACCGCCCGCCAGCGGCCGCGAAAGATCAGGAACGGGAGCAGGACGGCCGGCAGCAACTTGATCAGGATCGCCAGTCCAAGCGCGACGCCGGCCAGCCATTCGCGGCGGCGCTCGATCAGAAACCAGGTCGCGACCACCAGGAACAGCAGGAGCAGGCCGACGGCGCCCAGCACCGCGCACGAGGTGACATAAGGCAGCATCAGACCGACGACGGCGAGCATGGCGGGCCGCGGCCGCCGCGGCAGCTCGCCACAGAGCAGGGTCTCGACCATCACCACCGTCAACGCGAACACGCCCAGCGACAGCAGCGTGAACAAGACGATCGCCGCGTGCAGCGGCAGCCAGCTCCAGGGCGACATGAAGATGACGAAGAACGGCAGGTAGTTGTGGACGCCGAGCTGGTCGGTGATCTCGCCGCGCTCCAGGAAGCGCCGGCCCGTCTCCCAGAAGTCGCGGAAATCCGTCGTGCTCTCTGCGCGCAGCCAGACGATCACGCACATCGCGAGCGTGTAGGCGACATAGGCGACGATCAGCGACAGCCAGCCGCGGCGCCGGGGTGGGTCGTCGACCGCGACGTGAAGCGAGATCATGTGCGTCTGCCGCCGCCGAACAGCCGGAAGGCGTACAGCCGCGCCAGGTGCCGCAGGTAGCGCCCCTGCACCGCCAGGCTGAGCTTGGTGCGGCCGGCGGCCCGGTCGGTGAACGTGATCGGGATTTCGACGATGTTGCGCCAGCCGTGCCGCACGATCAGCTCCAGCGCGATCTTGTAGCCCAGCGGCCGCAGGCGGTCGAGATCCACCTCCGCCCGCCGCACGCAGAAGAACCCCGACATCATGTCGCGCACGCCGGTGAGCGGGCGGGCCAGCAGCCGGCCGATCGAACTGATCAGCCGGCGGTGAAGCGGCCAGTACGCGTCCACGCGGCCGCCGGGCGCGAAACGGCTGCCGATCGCCATCTTGAGGCGCGGTTTGTCGAGCGCTTCGATGAGGCGTGGAATGGCCTCCGGCGGGTGGGACAGGTCGGCATCCATCACCACGCACAAGCGCCCGCGTGCATCGCGCAAGCCGTGGACGACGGCCCGTGACAAGTCGCGATCGCCGCGCCGCACGAGGCAGCGGACAGGGTAGCGGGCCGCGAGCCGCTGGGCCTCGGCCGCGGTGCGATCGGGCGAATCATCATCGACGATGAGCAGCTCGGTGCTGGCGGGGTCGAGTGTTGCGAACAGGCGCTCCGCCAGCGGGGCGAGATTCTCGCGCTCGTTGTAGGTCGGGACGACGATGCTGACTTCGAGGCCGGTGGGCGTACGCGCTGGCTCGCGTTCGCGGCTCTGTTCCGTTGGCACTGAACGCTGAACCCCGGAGCCGGAAGCCCTCTCCGGCCGACAGGGAGGTCGGCCGCTGCACTCAATCCACGAACGCGAAGCGGATGATGGCGAAGATGGCCTTCAGGCCGTCTTTCCAGGTGATTTTCTTGCCCTCCTCGTACGAGCGGCCGGAGTAGCTGATGCCGACCTCGTAGACGCGCCAGTGGCCGCGGGCCACCTTGGCGGTCAGCTCCGGCTCGACGCCGAAGCGGTCGCTGCTGATCTTGATCCTCCGGATCACCTCCGCGCGGAACACCTTGTAGCAGGTCTCCATGTCGGTCAGGTTCAGGTCCGTGAACATGTTGGAGAGCAGCGTGAGGAAGCGGTTGCCGGCGTAGTGCCAGAAATACAGCACGCGGTGCGCCTCGCCGCCGACGAACCGCGAGCCGTACACCACGTCCGCCCGGCCGTCGAGGATCGGCTTGAGCAGGCGGGGGTATTCCTCGGGGTTGTACTCCAGATCGGCGTCCTGGATCAGCACGATGTCGCCGCGCACGTGCAGGAAGCCGGTCCGCAGGGCCGCGCCCTTGCCCCGGTTGACCTCGTGCTGGATCACGCGGATGTTCGCGCCGGGGAACTCCTGCGGCAAACGCTCGTACAGCTCGCGTGTGCCGTCGGTCGAGCAGTCGTCGACGACGATCAGCTCGCGCTCCAGCTCGACCGGCGCCGCCAGCACCCGCCGGATGCACTCCAGCAGCGACTGCCGCTCGTTGTACACCGGCATGACGATCGACAGGAGCATTCCGAACCGTCTTCCCCCCGGCTGGAATGCGGGGTACTTGAATCGGTGGTACGGGCGTCCCGCCCGTCTATGTGCCTGGCGCGATCACCTCACGCGGGCAGCTTGTGCCCGCTGGCCCCACGGGCGCACAACCCCGCCCCGGGCACGTCGGTTTTCAATTATGCCGGCGACAGCAGCAGCGCATACAGCCCCGACTCGCGCGTCCGCACCGCCTCGCAAATCTCCGCCCGCAGCGTCTGGATCGGCAGCCGCCAAAGCCGCCGCGCCAGCGGCGACACGTGCTCTAGCCCTTCGCCCGGCTGGGCGAAGGCGTCCAGCAGGATGCGCTCCTTGCGGTAGCGGTCGAACTCCGGGCGGCGGAATTCCTCCCAGGTCTCCAGCAGCACGGGCAACAGAGCCGCCCCGCGGCGCGAGACCCAGTTCAGCCCGGCAAACACCAGCAGGGCGGCGGACTCGAGGGCCGGCTCGGCGTGGTGGGCGATCATCAGGTGTCGTACGGCCAGGGCCGCCCGCCCGCGATCGAGGCACTGGCAGGCGCTCAGGTAGCGGGCCACCGGGCAGCGTGGCTGGTCGTGCAGGCGCTGCCCGAGCCCTTCAGCCAGCGTGGCGGGGGGCAGGTGCGCGTACTCCGCAGCCAGTTGCCGGAACGTGTGCGTGTTCATGAGCCGTCGCGACCGCGCCAAACTCACATGGCCGTGGCCGTACGCTACTTCGCGGCGGCGCGTGCGTCAATCGGCGAGGCGCCGATCGCCTATCCGTCCGCCCGGGGGCGGACATCTCATACCGAGGCGTGTTCGGTCGGCGCTAGGGTTGGTCCCGGCGCGAGAATCGCACCTGCGGCCGCCTGCCCATGCCTTGGGGCGTTATCTTGACGCCCGCGCGAGCCTTGAGTTGCCGCCGGTTCGGGTTTTGCCGCAGGCCCATTCCCGCTACAATGCAGCCGGTTGAGCGATCATTCACCAGGGAGCCAACGATGGGAGACGTGCACAGTCTGTTCACGGTTCGTAGTCTTGCCGCCGCACGGTTTGCGAGCAGCCTCGCGACGGTCGCACTGACGCTGGTCTGCGTCGTCGCCGCGCAGGCCGACGCAGCCGGCCGGCCCGCGGCCGTTGCCCCGCCGCGGTTCGTCGAGCGGCCGGGCGAGCTCGAGTTCTCCGGGCACATGATCGTGCGGCCGCTGCAGCAGGAGGACCTGCTGGCGCGCGGCCTGTCCGCCGCTCAGGCGGACGAGCAGCGCGAGTCGGCCCGGCGCGCGCTGGAGGGACTGGTGGTGCGGTATTACCCCGAGGTCGACGAGTACATCGTCAGGCTGCCGGCGGGCGAGGACGAGAACGCCTTCGCCGAGCGGCTGATGGACACGGGTGACTTCGAGTACGTGCACCCGGACTGGATCTGCTATCCCGTGATCGTCCCCAACGACCCGTTCTATAACAACCAGTGGCATCATCCGCGCATCCAGTCGCCGCAGGCCTGGAACATTACCACCGGCAGCGACCAGATCACGTGTGCGTTCGTGGACACCGGCATCGATCTGGATCATCCGGATTTGGCCGCGCACCGTGTGCCCGGCTACAACTCGGTCGCCGACCGGGCCGAGGTGGACGGCGGCGACGTCAGCGACATCAACGGTCACGGTACGGCCGTCTCGGGCACGGCCGCCGCCATCGGCAACAACGGCATTGGCGTGGCCGGGGTGGGCTGGAACCAGCGGATCATGATGATCCGCACCACCAACAGTGCCGACGGGGGGGCGGGGCTGAGCAACATCCAGGAGGGCGCCCGCTGGGCGGCCGAGCATGGCGCCCGCATCGCCAGCGCCAGCTACAGCGGCGTGGAGGCGGGATCGGTGAACACGACCGGCCGGTACATCCGCCTGAACTACGATGCGATCCTCTGCTGGGCGGCGGGCAACTCGAACACGGACCTGGCCGAGTTCGACCATGAGTACGTGGTCGTGTGCGGGGCCACGGATTCGAACGACAACAAAGCCAGCTTCTCCAGCTACGGCCGGGCGGTCGACGCCTTCGCTCCGGGCGTCAACATCTGGACCACGCGCAACGGCGACACGTACGGCGGCGTCAGCGGCACCAGCTTCTCCACGCCCATGACCAACGGCGTGCTCTCGATGATCTGGTCGATCAATCCGGCGTTCACGGCCGACCAGGTGGAGCTGATGCTGTTCTACACCTGCGATGACCGCGGCGCACCGGGCAACGACGACTACTGGGGCTGGGGGCGTGTGAACGTGTTCCAGGGCGTGCAGCTCGCAACCGAAGTCAACACCGGCAACGTCGCCCCGATCGCGGAGGACGACAGCGATGTGGGCTATTCCGTGGACACGGTCCGGCTGGACGTGACCGTTAACGACATCGACTTTGACCTGGACGCGCTGCACGTGTCTGCGGTCGACGCCACCTCGGCCCAGGGCGGCGGCCTGACGATCTCGGTCGGCACGGGTCCGAACGGCCGCGACGAGGTGCTGTACACGGCGGCTGCGGGCTATGTCGGGCCGGATTCGTTCGGCTACACCGTGTCCGACGGCAGCCTGACCGACACGGCGGCGGTGACGCTCGATGTACAGGATTCCAGTGCATTCTTCGACCCGATCGACCCGGGCGCGACCGACGCGGGGTTGTCCGTGGCCTACTATGCCTTGTCGGATCCGACCGTGCTGCCCGACTTTGACACGCTGACGCCGTACCTGACGGGTGTCGTGTCGCGCATCAACTACGGGTGGGGCACGGGCAACTTCGCCGGCAGCGGGCGCGCGACCGACGTCGGCGCGGTGTTCACCGGGCTGTTGATCGTGCCGCGGACCGACCTGTACAGGCTCTATCTCAAGAGCGACGACGGCTCGCGGGCGTACGTGCACGACCAGCTCGTCGTCAATCACGACGGCGTGCACGGCTACTCGGAGCGCAGCGGGGAGATCGGGCTGCGGGGCGGCGCGCATCCGATCCGCATCGAGTACTTCCAGGCCGACGGCTCGCGCGGGCTGGTGGCCAGCATCTCCAGCGGCCACCTGAACAAGCAGGTCATCCCGGCGTCGATGTTCTCGCACTCCGCGCCGTCGGACTGCCCGGCCGACTTGGACGGCGATGGAACCGTCGCCCTGGGCGACCTGGCGATCCTGCTGGCCAACTTCGGCTCACCGGGCACGCCCGAGCAGGGCGACCTGAACGGCGACGGCGTGGTGGGCCTGGAGGACCTGGCCGAGATGCTGGCCGCCTTCGGCACGACGTGCTAGGCGAAGCCCGCAGTTTCACGCATCGAGCGGCCACTACCCTCAGGCAACGTTCCCTCGGGATTGCCGGCCGAACCGCTCGCTTGCGCTCGCGGCTCTGATCGTTGCTGGAATCGCGAGCGACTACACCGATGTAGCGTCTCGCAATTACTGCAACCTGGGTGTTACGGGCACCTTGCCCGTTCCCTGACGGGCGGGACGCCAGTACCACCCTTCATGAGTTGCATTTTCAATGGGGCACTACACTAATGTAATCTAGCTCCCGCCGCCTCCCTCCGCGTCCTGTGCGTTCGTGATGCTCACCGGCCGCGTGCGCATCACCTCCGCCGCGAACTGGCAGAACGCGCCCGCCAGGTAGTTCAACGGGCGCCAGCCGCAGCGGCGGTCGATCTCGCGCAGCAGCACGTGAATCTCCTCCGGCAGGTGCACCGTGCGCGTGCGGCGGGTCAGGTACTTCTCGCTGTGCGGCGTGCAGGCGTCCGGCGGGTCGAAGCTGAAGAAGTAGCGGCAGGCGATCGGCCGCACCGGGTAGATGCGGCAGCAGCCGGTCTGCCGGTCCAGAAAGCCGCACGGGCGGTTCTGGAGGTTGAACTCGATGTGCGCCTGGGCGATGCGCTGGTCGCGCGGGTCGGGCGGCGGCTCGCCGGGGCGGATCTTGCGGAGCAGGATGGCGGTGAACAGCTCGGCCGAGTCGCGGTGATACTCGAAGATCTGCTTCACGTCCGGCCAGGGCCGGACGTGGTGGTAGATGTTGATGATCTCGGAAGTGGTGATGCCGCGGACCAGGTCGATGCAGCAGTTGCAGCAGCCTTTCTTGCACTGGATTTGCCGCTCCTCGCCCTGGTACTTCAGCACGTAGTCGATCAGCCGGTCGTAGGCCGCCAGAAATGCGTTGTAATGCTCGAAGAACGCCGCCGGCAGCGCGCGCGTCTGCGTGAACTGCAGCAGCTCGGGCAAGTCGCGGACGGCCTGCAGGTGGCGGCGCATGTCAGCCACGCACTCGCGGTAGAGCGGCTCGTTCCCGGACGGCTCGGGCTTGGGCTCCAACGGCGCCAGCATGGGCAGCGGCACGCTGCCGGGTGCTCCGGGCGCATCGGGTTGCCGCGGCTCGCCGCTCACGTCTTCTCCATCGCTGCGCCTGTTGTGCGCGCTCGCAACGTATGAACCCTCTGGCGGCTCTGCGTCCTCTGCCCCCTCAGCGCCTGTGCGGTTGCATTGCCTGGGCCGGGCGGGGATCAATCCAGTTCGCGGTATTCGTAATCCGGGTCGGTCGGGTCGAAGTACCACTCGCCGGAGGCGGTCTTCCAAGCGGGGCCGAAGTTTCCGTGGGTCGGGTCGGCAAAGACGTTGGCCGCGTGTGCGTCGAGGAACAGGAAGCTGTGCTTGTTCCAGAGCTTGTGCCAGCCGAAGCGCGGCAGGTTGTTCCACTGGGCCGAGTCGAACGGGTCTTCGTACAGCACGACGAAGCGCGAGACGTTGTGGTCGCGCTGCCTGGCCAGGAAGCGGTTCGCTCGTTCGAGGTAGACCCTGCGCTCGCCGTTCGAGCGGGGGTACGGGCGGTGGATCCCGCCGGGCGAGCTCGAGGCCCACAGCCATACGAAGTGGTAATTGATGTCGTAGCTGGCGCCCCAGCCGTGGTGCACCGGGAAGTCGAAATTCGTGTCGGCGCTCGTGTCCGTGTTGTAAAAGCCGCCCTCGTCCGACGGACAGAAGTACACGCTCATCGCCTTGCGGCGTTCGTTGCCCTCGGGCGACAAGGCCTGCTGCGGCGTCTCGATCTGGTCGTATAGACCATCCGCGTCGAACAAGTACGGGTTGAAGGGTCGCCCGCGAAACGTCGTGCGGAACCGCGGTTCAAACGGCGCCCAGCCGGGGCGGCCGGGGTGCCCGCCGTAGTAGAACGCCGTCAGCGGGAAGTTCCCGGGGTTTCCGGACGGTGGCCAGTTCTGCTTCTCGAACGGGAACCAGTCGCGGTGGTCGCTGAAGTAGCCGTGCATGGCCTGGCCGACGCTCCGAAGGTTGGCGATGCAGACGGCCATGTGGGCCTGTTCGCGGGCCTGTTTGAGGCTGGGTAGCAGGATCGAGATCAGCAGGCCGATGATCGCGACGACGACCAGCAGCTCGATCAGCGTGAAGGCTCGCGGCTGCGACGACGAGAACGACACGTGGCTGCTCCGACCCAACTCCTCCGATCATACACCGAAAGGGGCGCCCTGCGAAATGCCAGCGATGACCGTGCGGGCGCCCTGGCACGGGGAGCGCTTCGCTCCGCCCGTGGCAACGATCGTCCGCCCCTCACGGGGCCGGCCGCCGCCGCTCGCGCTCCGTCTCCGTCGAGCCGCACTGTTTGCAGCGCACGGCGGGCGGGCTGAGCGATCGCCGTCCGTCGCCAGAGCGGCGCAGCAGCGCGTCGATCTCGCGCCCGTCGAGGTGGAACTGCGCGCCGCAGGCGCGGCAGTTGTAGTAGACCCAGGTGGACGGATCGGTCGGGGCGGCGTTGCGGCCGCCGAGATACCAGACGGCTGCGGCCGCCAGCAGAAGAGCGGCGGCCATGATCAGCAGGGCAGTGTTGCGAGACGCGGCTCGGCGCATCGCGCGGGAACGTGACAACGTGAAAACGTGATACCGTGATACGGGCGGTTGCACCTGCGAGCGACACGTTATCACATTATCACCTTGCCACCTGATCACCGCCGCCGGCCGCGTCGCCCACTGCGATCACCTGCCCGCGCGTGCGGAAGTAGAGCACGCCTTCCGAGATGGCCGGCGTGGCCATGCAGGTTTCGGCGAGCGCGTTCCTGGCCAGCACATCGAAGTCGGGCGCCGCCTTCAGCACGTGAACGTCGCCGACCTCGCTCGTGAAGTACACCTTGCCGTCTGCCGCCACCGGCGAAGCCGTGAAACCCGTGCTGCCATCGCCCAGGCGGGCAGTGTGCAACTTCTCGCCGCTGAGGGCGTCGAACACGGTCAGCACGCCATTGTCGCGGCAGCAGTACAGGCGCCCATCGAGCGGCAAGAGCGTCTGCATGTACACGCCGACCCGCCCGTTCCACCAGGCCACGTAGCGGCTGCTGGCGCCGGCCGGCGGCAGGTGGAGATCGCCTTCGGCGCTCGTGCGGATCGCGAACACCGGCGCCGCCGGGCCGTGCGCGCTGGCGACATAGATCAGGTCGCCGGCGACCACCGGCGTGGGCACGGGGATGTCGCCGCCGCCCTCCAGGTTCCAGAGCTGCTTGCCGGTGGCCAGGTCGTAACCGGCGATCTCGCGCATGCCGTTACAGATGACCTGCGTGCGGCCGTTGCCGCGGTGCACCGTGGGCGTGCTCCAGGTGGGCACGTCGTTGCGCTCCGCCCGCCACAGCTCGCGGCCGTCGCGGATGTCCAGCGCGCCGACGAAGGAGTCCTTCAGCACGTCGACCTGAACGACGACCTTGTCGTCGAAGATCACCGGCGAGCTGGCGAAGCCCCACTGGGCGGGCGGCACTACGTAGTACGCCGACGCCAGCACGCCGAAGTCCTTCTTCCACAGCAGCGTGCCCTCGATGTCGTAACAATACAGCCCCTCCGAGCCGAAGAAGGCGACCACGTGCCGGCCGTCGGTAGCCGGCGTGGGGTTGGCGTGCGTGGACTTCATGTGCCGCTTGGCTTTGGGCACGCCGCGGCAGGCGGTCTGCTCCCACAGTGCGCGGCCGGTTTTCTTGTCCAGGCACAGCACCTTCCACTCGTGCTCGACCTGCTCATTCAACGGCGTGATGTCGCCGTACAGGCCGACTTTCAGACTGGACTCGCCCGCGCGGCTGACGGCCGTCGTGATGAAAATGCGATCGCCCCAGATCACCGGGCTGGAGTGCCCGAGCCCCGGGACCGGCGTCTTCCAGAGAATGTTCCGGCCGCTGGCGGCGTCCCACTCGACCGGCGTCGGATAGCCGACCGCGACCCCGGACGCGTTCGGGCCGCGGAACTGCGGCCAATGGGTGGCGGCCCGGCCGTCGGCGCGGGAGATGTTGGCGAGAGGAACTGCGAGCGTGATGACGGCGGGCAGGGCGCCAAGGGAACGGACTCTTCGATGGCGCAGCATGCGGTCCTCCGATGCGGTCGGCCCGACCCATTCGAATTCGTCTCAGTGTACTGGATTCGGCCGGTCAGGCATCTTCCGGCCGGGCGTAAGTGCGCCGGCGCGTGCGACCAGCGATTCATGAAGGTTGGGTGCTAACGGCACGCTTGCGCGTGCCGCTCGGACAGGTCCCCACCGGCGCGCACGCGGCCATTCGCCTCACGTCTTTGCCTGCCAGCCGTACGTCGCGTACGTGTGCTCGAAGCTTCCGTCGTCGTACCGGTCGAACAGCCCGTAGCCCTCCGAGCACTCGTGGTGCCGGCCCTTCCACCGCGCCCCGCTCACCGCCCCGTCGCGGATCGGGAAGGTGGGAAAGGCCGAGCCGCCCGCGCCGACGGCGTGCGCCTGCCGGCGTGGCCCGTTCGAGCCTGTTCTGCACGGGTGCCCGATCGGATAACCTCAGCCGAGCCCGAAGCGCAAGCGAGGGCTTCGCTCACGACTGGCGCGAACGCACGTGATCTATAGGGGGTGCGCGGCAGCTCAGCTATACTCGCTCTCGATCCGGCATGTTCCGCAACGGCGCGCGGTGGTTTCTGCTCTCTATCACGGCCCTCACGTGGTTTCTGTGCCTCGTGAGCTGCTGGCCCACGCCGTACCACACCGCGGTCCGGCCGCCGGATGCGAACAAGCCTTGGGGTGGCCTGGTGTTTGCGGCCATTGTGGCTACGACCTGACGGGGAACGTCTTTGGCGGCTGCGCGGAATGTGGGGGCGAGATTCGAGGAGAAACCAAATGAAACTCGGCGTGATGGGAGCGGGTCTGGGGGCGATGGGCTGGGACAAGGCGCTGGATTACTGCAAGAAGGTCGGCTTGGACGCGATCGAGCTGCCCGTCGGGGCGTACCCGGGCAAGCCGTTCTTCGACCCCGCCGAGGTGCTCAAGGACGCCAAGGCGCAGCAGAAGATCAAGGACGACTGCAAGAAGCGGGGCCTCGCGATCATCGGCCTGGCCGTGCACGGCAACCCGGTCAGCCCGGTGGAGAAGGTCCGCCGCCAGCACGTCCGCGACCACAACACCGCCGTGCGGCTGGCGCCCAGGCTGGGCACGGACGTGGTGATCAACTTCAGCGGCTGCCCCGGCGGGTCGCCGAAGGACACCATGCCAAACTGGGTCACGTGCGCCTGGCCGCCGGAATACGGGAAGGTGCTCGACTACCAGTGGAACGAGGTGCTGATCCCGTTCTGGGCGAAGAAGGCGAAGGAGGCGGCCAACGAGGGTGTGAAGATCGCGTTCGAGGCCCACCCGGGCTTCTGCGTGTACAACCCGGAGACGATCCTGCGGCTGCGGCAGTATGGCGTGGCGACAGGATCTGGTGTGGGAGCGGCCAATGGCCGGTCGACCAACCTCGGCGCCAACCTCGACCCCTCGCACTTCTTCTGGCAGGGCATCGACCCGGTCGAGGCCGCCCGCGTGCTGGGCGACGCCGGGGCGATCTTCCACGTGCACGGCAAGGACTGCGGCATCGACCCGCACCACACGCGCATCAACGGCACGCTGGACACCAAGAGCTACGGCGACCTGCAGCGGCGCTCGTGGGTGTTCCGCACGTGCGGCTACGGGCACGGGGACGAGTTCTGGAAGCCGTTCGTGAGCATGCTGCGGGCCAAGGGCTACGACGGGGTGATCTCGATCGAGCACGAGGACAGCTACATGAGCGTGCAGGAGGGCTTCGAGAAGGCGGTGGCGTACCTGAGGAGCGTGCTGATCCAGGAGCCGGCAGGTGGTGCCTGGTGGTTCTGAGCGTGGTGACAGGGTTGCACGGTGACGCCTGCGCCGGCCTGTCCCGTACCGACCTGAGATAAGAGCGACGGCGGGCAGAGTGGCCCGCCGTCGCCGAATGTGTCGCTGCGAGCGTTCCCCGGAGCGGTCAGCAGGTCGTGCCGTAGGCCGCGAGGAACAGCGTCAGGTCCTCCAGGTCAGTATCTCCGTCGCCGTCCATGTCCCCGCCGTCGTCGCTGCCGTAGCTGGCCAGGAGGACGGTCAGGTCGTCCAGCCCGACCACGCCGTCGCCGTTGAAGTCGCCCGGGCAGGGCGGGTTGCCGCCGGGCACGCTGACGTTGATGGCGGCGACCTCCGTCGGGCTGCCGGGGCGGAACAGGCCGATGGTGACGTTCCCGGTGGTGGGCGGGACGTTGGCGTCGAAGCGGAAGTTGTAGAGCGTGCCCCAGCGCAGGGCGTTGCTGTTGGGGTTCTGCGCGTAGGTCTGCGGGCTGTTCCAGGTGACGGAGGTGCTGCCGACCGCCACGCTCCAATCCGTGTTGTCGTACGGCTCGCCGCTGTGGTAGTCCACGTCGTGGAAGCCGGTGTTGGTGACGACCGTGCCGGCCTGGATGGGCACGGTGAACGAGCCCCCGCTGCGGTGCGAGTTCAGGTTGTGCACGGCGTACTCATAGTGCCAGATGCCGCCGCCCAGGTCGGTCGCGCGTGTGCCCACCCAGAAGATGCCGTCGCCCGGAACCACCACCTTGGTGAGGAGCACGTTCGGGTCGGGGTTGTTCACGCCCAGCCCGTGGGTCCTCCAGGCGAAGATGCCCGGCTCCGTGCGAACGGTCGTACCGGTCACGGAGACATTGGAGGCGCTGGTGACGTTGATGCGGCGATAGGAAGCGTTGTTGTTCTGGTTGCCCCAGGTGGCGTCGTCCTGGGTGACGTAGTGGCCATCGATGAAATAGAGGGCGCCGGGGTTCTGTGCCGGATCGATATCGTTGTGCCGCACCTGGAGGCGCTTGTAGATCGCGTTGCCGCTCTGCTGCCAGCCGATGCCGTACGGGTAGGGGAACACACCCGTGTAGGCGTTGACCTCCGACTTGGGTCCGAGCAGGGACTGTTGGCCGTTCAGGCCGGAACCGTAGGGGTCGGAGCAGCCCACGCCCAGCACGCTGCCCAGGTGCCCGTTGCACTGCCCGCAGATGCCGTTGTTGATGGCGGTGAAGGCGTGCTTGAGCCAGGACTGCCCGAGTTGCTCAAAGCGGGTGGCGCCGTTGACGGTGCTGAGGCGGAACATGTTTTGCGCGATGACCGGATGCTGGTTGGTGCTGGAGATCCACAGCAGGTCCATGTCGCCTATATTGCAGGACGTCGTCCCGATGGAGTAGGCGCGGATGTCGCCGACGATGCCGTAGTGCTGGATCGACTGCAAGTCGCCCACAATGACATCCGGCCCAACCTGCGCGTTCGCCACATTCGCCGCCAAGCCGACGCACAGACTCAACAGACTCTTCAACACGTTCCTCATTTGCGTTCCCTCGTGTGCAGAACCCCCTGATAGAAACATAGCAGCGCGTGGCGGCGCCTTCCACGTCCCCGCGCGCCGTCCGTGCAACCCGCAGGATAACTCCGGACGGCTTCGAGTTCAAGAGCATTTCCGGACGTGGCCGCTCTATGAGTCGACGACATGCGCGTGTGACCTCCGGTGGGCCGGCAAGGGGCTCGCAGGCTCGGCCGTCTGGCTCCAGGCGCGGCTGGCTTTTCGGAACCGGCCTCACAGTCCTGTCGCAGCCCTATCGCCGGGGATGGAGGCCATCTCCGTCGGGATCGCAGCCGGGTGAGGATTCGCGGCTGCCGGCGGCCGACGCCGTGCCGGAGGGCGGCTTCACCGGCTCGATCTCCTCGCAGGGCCTGGTCACCGACTTGATCCGGAAGGCCTCCATCGGCGGCAGATCCTGGAGGTCGCTGAGGCCAAAGACCTGCAGGAACCTGTGCGTGGTGCCGTAGAGTATCGGGCGGCCGATCACCTCGGCCCGGCCGACGATCCGCACCAGGCCCAGTTCGCGCAAGCGGGCCAGGACCTCGCCGCAGGCGACGCCGCGGATGGCCTCGATGTCCGCGCGGATGACCGGTTGGCGATAGGCGACGACGGCCAGCGTCTCGAGCGCGGCCTCGCTCAGGCGGCTGGTGGCCCGCTGCTGGTTGAGGCGGTCGAGCCACTTGCGAAACCGGGGCAACGTCATCATCTGATAGCCGTGGGCGATCGGCACGATGCGAAACGACAGGCCGGCCTGCTCGTACTTCTCGTTGAGCGCGTCGATGTCGCGTTCCATGCTGCCGGGCGTGCAGTCGCCGATCAGTTCGGACAGCCGGGCCGTGCTCAGCGGCGCATCGGAGGCGAAGAGCAGCGCCTCGACGATCTGGTCGCGCGGCACATGGCCGTTGCCATGGGGCGTGGGCAGCCTCGTCCCGGCCGCAAGCGGCTCGGTCTGGCATCCCCGGTCGTCGGCATCGGGGGAGCCGCGCGCGGCCGCGAGTTCGGCGTCCAATTCCGGCCCGTCGCCGCCGGTGCGCAGGCGCAGGCACGGCGCATCGGACGGTTCTTCGCCGGGCGAATCGGCCGTTGGCAGGGGTCTGAGGGGCACGGAATCCATACACAGGATGTTGTTGGGGGCGTCCTCCATGACGACGATCTCCTCGCTCGAGGCACCGCATATGCTAGCCGCGCGCGGCGTGTCCGTAAAGGACGTGGCCCGCGACCGGCAGGGCCGCCGCCCATGCGAGCCGCAGGTGCAGCTCGCGGAGATCCGGCTCGCGAACTCTGCGGACGGATTCCGTGCCGCCTGGGTCGACAGGGCCCGCCGCAGGCGTATGCTCTCTGCGCAGTTCCGCGCGGCGCAGGTGCTGGACTGCGAATCGTTCGCAGCGCCGTCGCGAGCAAGCAAGGAAGACGCATGATCGCACGCTGTTCCACGCCAGGCCAGAAGCCCCGCGCGCTCGGCCCCGCGCGGCTGCTCGCGCTGGCCTGCCTGCTGCTGCCAGCGGCCTGGGGGACCGGTCTCCGGCCGGTCTTCGCCCGCGCGGCCCAGATTCCGCCCACGGCCGAGTTGCCGCCGCAGGAGGTCGAACGGGCCGAGCGGCTGCGGCGGGATCTGCGGCAGATGATCTCACTGGCTCGCGACCGGGTGTTCCCGGCGCTGGTGAACATCAGCGTGATCACGGTGCGCTACTACGGCGGCAAGGACGTGAAGGGGCAGGCGGTGGGCAGCGGCACGATCATCAGCCCGGAGGGCTACGTGCTGACGAACTACCACGTGGCCGAGAACGGGAAGAAGTTCCGCTGCACGCTGGCCGACAAGCAGGAGATCACCGCCACGCTGGTGGGCGAGGACCCGTTCAGCGATCTGGCAGTGCTCAAGTTGGACCTGTCCGAGCTGAAAGGCCTCGACCAGCCGCTGCCGCACGCGCGCTTCGGGGACTCGGACGAGCTTCAGATCGGCGACACGGTGATGGCGATGGGCAGCCCGTGGGCGCTGTCGCGCTCGGTGACGCTGGGCATCGTGTCCAACACGGAGCGGATCCTGTCCGCGACGGAGGACGAGGCCAACGAGCTGCAATTCGACCGCGACCAGACCACCGGCCTGTTCAACCGCTGGATCCAGCACGACGCGGCCATCAACCCCGGGAACAGCGGCGGTCCGCTGGTCAACCTCAAGGGCGAGCTGGTGGGGGTGAACACACGCGGCACGTTTGGCGGCGGCGACATGGGCTTCGCCATCCCCGGTAACATCGCGCGGGCGGTCGCGGCCGCGCTCATCGAGGGGGGCGAGGTGCCGCGGAGCTGGTACGGTCTGACGCTCAAGGCGATCAAGCGGACCGGACTGACCCAAGGCGTGCTGGTGAACTCGGTCGTCAAGGAGGGACCGGCGGACAAGGCCGGCATCCGGGCCGGCGACCTCATCCTCAGCGTCGAGGGCGAGCCGGTGACCGTGTACTTCCCGGAGGAAATCCCGCCGTTGCTCAAGGCCCTGGCCGACAAACCCATTGGAAGCAGCGTGCGCATCGTCTACGAGCGCGACGGCCAGCCGGTCGAGGCGACGGTTGTCACTGAGAAGCTGCGGCGCGAGAGCGGCGACGAGGCCGCGTTCCGCGCCTGGGGCCTGACCGCCGAGCAGATCACCGAGACCATGGCCCGCAACCGAAACCTCGACACTACCGCGGGCGCGCTGGTCACGTCGGTCCGCTCCGGCGGCGCCGCCCAGACCGCCGAGCCGCCGATGACTCCGGGCGACGTGATCCGCAGCATCGACGGGCAGCCGGTCCGCACGCTGGCGGACTTCATCGCCCGCTACGAGGCGATCATGGACGCCGAGAAGTTGCCGGAGTACCTGCTGGTCGAGTTCGACCGCCGCGGCCAGAACCAGCTCACGTTGCTCAAGCCCAAGCCCGAGAAGGAAGAGGACCCGCCGCCCGAGGTCGCCAAGGCCTGGATCGGCGTGGCCACGCAGCCGGTGGTGAAGAAGCTGGCGCAGCAGCTTGGGCACGCGGACCTGCTGGGATTTCGCATCACGCGCGTCTACCCCAACACGCGCGCCGCGGCCAGCGACCTGAAGGTGGGCGACATTGTCTTGGCGATAGGCGGCGAGAAGCTGCAGCCGCGCGGCATGCAGGATGTCGGCCTGTTCGAGCGCATGGTGCGGCTGCTGGACATCGACGCGCCGACCACGCTCACGGTCCTGCGCGACGGCCAGCCCCGGGACGTGACCGTCGCGCCGGAACGCACGCGGCTGCGGCCGGAGGAGGCCCGCCGCGACGTCAACACCGACTTCGAGCTGACGGTTCGCGAGCTGACGTTCTTCGACCGCGACGAGAACCGCTGGGACGAGGACATCCACGGCGTGATCGTGCTGGCAGTCGAGCCGGCGGGCTGGGCGGCGCTGGGCGGCCTGAGACCGGGCGACCTGATCCAGCGCATCGACGAGCGCGAGATCACCAGCATCCAGAGCTACCGCGCCGCGATGGACGCCGTCGCGGAGCACAAGCCCGAGCGCGTGGTGTTCGTGGTGCTGCGCGGCGTGCGGACGCATTTCCAGTACGTGGAACCGGAGTGGCGCCCGACGGCCGGCGACCGCGGGACGCCACAGGACTAGCGGACGAGCAGGAGGAGTCTGGAGATGAACGCAGCCGACGGTCGAAAGCCCGGAATCCAGCATCCGGAATCAGCGGGCCGCGCCCTGGCGGCCGTCGTGACCGTATTGCTCGGTTTGGCCGGGTCAGCGCCGCTTCGCGCCGACACGGATGCCAAATTCAAGCAACTGCTCGAGGAAAAGTCGCCGGCCGTCGTCACCGTCAAGTTTGTCCTGAAGGTCAAGAGCCAGTTCGGCGACACGGAGCAGGAGAGCGAGATTTCGGGCGTGATGGTGTCGCCCGACGGGCTGGTGCTGTGCTCCAACACGCAGCTCCAGGGGTTCGCGGCATTCATGCGGGGCTCCGCGGCGGGCAGCGTGACGCCGACCGACATCCGAATCCTGGCGGGCGACGACACGGAGGGGCTGGAGGCCGCCCTGGTGGCGCGCGACACCGAGCTGGACCTGGTGTGGATCCGCATCAAGAACGCTGGCGACCGGCGCTTCACCTGCATTGACCTGGAGAAGACGGCGGCGCCGGAGATCGGCGACCGCCTCTATGCCGTCACGCGGCTGCCGAAGTACTTCGACCGCACGCCGGTGGTGCGTGAGGCGCGGCTGGCGGCCGTGACGCGGAAGCCGCGGCGGTTGTACGTGCCGAGCACGGGTTTGGGTGCCCGCGGGCTGGCGGTGTTTTCGTCGAGCGGGGAGTTCGTGGGGGTGGCAGTGACGCAGATGCCGGACCCGGCCGAGATGGAGGCGGCGCGGGGCATGGGCGGGGCGGGGCTTCAGGAGCTGATTCTGCCGGCGTCGGATGTGTTCAAGGCGACACAGCGTGCCCGAGAGACCGAACGTCGCGACGAGCTACCGCAATAGCGGGTTTTCTGTGGCTCTGCCCCGGCGCGGAGGGCTGCCGTGCGGGCGGGGTACATCTGTAATTCCGGCTGCCACCTGGGTTTAGCGGATCATGCGGCGTCTGGTCTTTGGGCCGGTGCGGTCCGGGCGAGAAAGTCGCA
>Ga0209172_10001230_pt1 | contig 56850 bp, 44 predicted proteins | sample LarsenN4metaG_FD_184113 | JGI IMG/M metagenome (GOLD analysis project Ga0209172, IMG submission 184113) | Hot spring sediment bacterial and archeal communities from British Columbia, Canada, to study Microbial Dark Matter (Phase II) - Larsen... ...
ACGACTTGCAAGCGGTCGTGGACGGCAACAAAGTCACCTGGACGTTCAGTAATCTCTTGCCTTTGCAAGAAGGCGAAGGCTGGGTTTTACTCAAGTTGCCGCCATCCGTCCCATTGGGAACGACACTTTCGTCAGGGGTTGTGGGCGAACTGACGGGAGGTGACGATGCCAGCCCTGCAAACAACACGGAGTCCGTTCGGGAAATCGTCATCGGTTCTTTCGACCCCAACGACAAACGGGCATCGCTCGAAGGCGACGTGACAGAAACCATGCTGACCAAGGCCCAAAACTGGATTAACTACACGGTGCGTTTTCAGAACACCGGCACGGCCTCTGCTATCAACGTTTATATTGTTGACACAATCTCCGAGTTGTTGAATATCAACACTTTGGAGATACTTGGCACGAGCCATCCCATGCGCTGGGAAATCAACGGACAAGGTACGGTCACGTGGTTTTTCGACAACATCAACCTGCCCGACAGCGTGAGCAACGAACCTGCCAGTCATGGCTACGTCCGTTTCCGAATCAAGCCAAAATTCGCATTCCCCGAACTGCTCAACCTGACGATTCACAACTTTGCCGACATCTATTTCGACTTCAACGTACCGGTGCGGACTAACACAGCGGAGACGAAATTCGTGTTGCCTGTCAGCACTAACTCGCTTGCAGAAAAAGGAGTTGTTCAAATTTCGCCCAATCCCGCCCGTGAGCAAGTGACGATCACTTGTCCGCTCAATGCTCAACAGGCCGATTTGAACATTTTTGACGTTTCGGGGAAAATAGTATTTACCCGTCGCGTCACTGTTTTCAGGGAAAATTTGAAAATGACTGTTCCGACAAATGATTTTCCGAAAGGAACTTACCTCGTGAAAGTAAGTGGCGGCGGCGAAACGCGCGCAGGACGATTTGTGCGGGATTAGTTTTCTTTTGTCATTCTGCAGGAATCCGTCCGCTCTTAGTACACCGCGAGCGGACGGATTCCTGCAGAATGACAAAAAATTACATCAAAAGTTCGATCTCCCCCGCCACTTCCAGCCCGGCATTTCGGCCCATGCCTTCAAAAATACGGCGGCCATTTTCGAGCAATTCTGCCTGCACTTCTGCCTGCAAACTCTCCTGAATTTTACCCGTCATTTCTCCTGCAATCGGTGAGCGAAGCGCCGTGCCGGGGGCTTGTTTTGCTAAAAGGCGTAGTTCGGTTTTCGGATTTTTAAAAATCAATTCTACTTGCTTGTCATTGATTTTCAAAAATTTGCGCGCTCCGGTGTACGTCGCGAATTTGAACAAACGCCCGTCCAGCCAAAAGCCGCTGATAAACCCGATGAAGTAACTGCCCAGCCAGGGAATGTGCGCCACTGAAGCAATGAGCGACGCCCGGTCGTGCGTATCGAAGTGATTCGTCTGCATCCAGACATAAGCGCGCGGGAAGGAGCGCCCCCAGTCCTTTTCGATATAGCCTTTCCCATCGGAAAAATCAATTTCTTCATTTCCAATTTCCAATTTCCCTTCGAGCGTGTGGTGCAGGCTCACTATACCGTGAAAACATTCCATAAATGGCACAAACGAATACCAGCCCATGATGCCTGGCGCGCCGAGCATTTTCGGCCAGGGTGTCGGATTTTGAAAGCGAATTTCGCCTGCGATGCCAGGCAAATCAAGTTTGATTTTTTCTTTTGAAAAATGATTTTTCTCCACAAAAACCTCAAAGCGGCGGCTTGCAGGTTGAAAATCTGCTGCTGAAAAACGGTGATACTGCGCCCGGCAGGCTTTACCGTCCATCACCTGTACGAAAGAGTGCCGTTCGCCATTTTCGCCTATCGAAATGCCAGGAATAAACGCCAATGCATGCCGTTCATCCGGCGACACGACTTTGAAATACCAGCCTTCAAAATAGCGCCGGGTGCGACCCCAGCCGTGAAATTCGTCGGGGTACCAGGTGGCGCGAAGGCGTTTTAAAAAGTTGAAAGATGTCATGGTTGCAAAGTTGCAAAGTTGCTAACTCGCTGACGAAGAAGATGATCGGCCAGCACGAGGGCGGCCATTGCTTCTACAATCGGCACGGCGCGGGGGACGACGCAAGGGTCGTGGCGACCTTTGCCTTTCAGCGTGACCGGCTCGCCTTTTTCATTCACCGATTCCTGATCGCGCATGATGGTCGCCACCGGCTTGAATGCCACGCGGAAGTAAATATCCATGCCGTTGGAAATGCCGCCCTGGATACCGCCGGAGAAATTTGTTTGGGTTGTTGGTTGTTGGTTGTTGGTTGTTGGTTGAAACAAATCGTTGTGTTGTGAGCCGAGCATTTTCACGCCTTCGAAGCCGGAGCCGTACTCGAATCCTTTGGCGGCATTGATGCCCAACATGGCTTTGCCGAGGTCGGCGTGGAGTTTGTCAAAAACCGGTTCGCCGAGACCCGGCGGACAGCCGCGCACAACTCCCGTGATCACACCGCCGATGGTGTCGCCAGCCTTGCGCACCTTTTTGATGAGGCGGATCATCTTCTCCGCCATTTCCGGGTCAGGGCATCGGATGTCGTTGGTTTCGGCGAGCGAGAGGTTGAGTTCGGTGTAGTTTTTTTTCAGTTCCAAATGCCCGACCTGGCTGACATAGCCCTGAATTTCAATGCCTTGTGTTTTCAAAAATAATTTTGCCAAAGCGCCGGCGGCAACGCGGGCTGCCGTCTCGCGGGCGCTGCTGCGGCCTCCGCCCCGGTAGTCGCGGAAGCCGTATTTCGCCTGCCAGGTGTAGTCGGCATGGCTGGGTCGGAAAGCAGTAGCCAGGTGATCGTAGTCGCGGCTGCGTTGGTCTTCGTTCGGGATGACGAAGGCGATGGGCGTTCCCGTCGTTTTGCCTTCGAAGACGCCGCTCAGCACTTGCACCGTGTCGCTTTCTTTTCGCTGGGTCACGATGGCACTTTGTCCCGGACGGCGGCGATCAAGGTCGCGCTGGATATATTCGAGGTCAAAATTGAGCCCGGCCGGGCAGCCATCCACGATGCAGCCGATGGCTGCGCCGTGTGATTCGCCGAAAGTTGTGACGCGAAAAAAGGTACCGAAAGTGTTGCCAGGCATGATGCAAAGAAAAGGTTTTTGAAGGTGATAAGGACGGACTTAATATTTTGCAGGATTCCGCTGAGATGAAAAACACAATGCAAAGCAGACAAGTTTTTTCTGCAAATATTTTTCAGACATCGGCGCGGGGGCGAACGGGGGATGCCTATTTTAGCGCTTTGCTCATTGGCTTTTTTCCAAAATGAACTCATTTTTTCTAAAACGCACCAACTCCAACGACGCCGACTTTGTCGCGCTTGTCCGCCATCTCGATGCAGAATTAGCTGTACGCGACGGTGACGAACATGCTTTTTATGCCCAATTTAATAAAGTTGACAGCATCAAAAATGTCGTCGTCGCGTATTTGGACGGCAAAGCAGTCGGCTGTGGGGCCATCAAGCCGTTGGAACCGCAGGTGATGGAAGTGAAACGGATGTTTGTTTTTCCCGACCTGCGTGGGCAAGGCATTGCCTCGAAGGTTTTGTCCGAACTGGAAAGGTGGGCGGTCGAATTGAACGCGGATGCCTGTTGCCTCGAAACGGGTTTGCGACAACCCGAAGCCATCGCTCTTTACAGCAAAAACGGCTATGAGCGTATCCCAAACTACGGGCAGTATGAAGGGGTGGAGAACAGTGTTTGTTTCAGGAAAAACCTGAAATGAACGCTCTCCAAGTTGATTTTTCGTCTTACCTGATTCCTCCCCGGGGATTTTTACTTTTGCCCGAAACAAAAATTTTCATGTCTGCAAAAATCCTTATCCGCCCGGCAACTGAATCCGACCTGCCCGCCATTCACGCGCTTATGTACGAGTTGGCCGTGTATGAAAAAGAGCCGGAAGCGGTGCGCACTACTCCCGCAGAATACCGGGAAGATTTCAAAAATGGCCTTTTCGAGAGTCATATAGCCGAAATGGATGGCCGAATCGTCGGCATGACGCTGTTCTTCATGGCCTATTCTTCCTGGAAAGGCAAAATGCTTTATCTCGACGATTTTGTCGTCACCGAATCGCACCGGCGCTATGGCGTGGGGCAGTTGTTGTTCGATGCTTTTATCGAAGAAGGCCGGCGACGAGGCTGTCGTCTCGTGAAATGGCAGGTGCTGGACTGGAACGAACCGGCGCTGAAGTTCTACCGGAAAAACGACGCCATTATCGAGACGAACTGGTGGAACGGAAAGGTTATTTTGTCGGAATAATCCGGCTGCTTGCGCCGTTCCTTTTTCACAAGATTTTGATTTTTACAAAAAAAGAAGGAGGCAACAAAGCCCCCTTCCTGTTTGGTTGATTGCGTTTTCCGTTTGACAATACGGGTTTGGGGAGGCCTACATTTTTGGCAACAATACGGCATCTATCGAGTGAATCACGCCGTTCGATTGGTACACATCGTATGTGTTGATGTTGGCGACATTGCCGTTTTCGTCTTTCACCACGATGTTGCGCGGACCGTTCATCGTAAAAGTGAGTGTGCCGCCGCTGACGGTTTTCAGTGTGTTTTCACCTTTTTTCAGTTTGGCTGCCAATGCGTCGAAATCATATCGTCCGGCCACTACATGATAGGTCAGCACTGTGGTCAGGGTGGCTTTGTTTTCAGGCTTTAACAAGGTTTCGACGGTGCCGGCGGGCAGGTTTTCAAAAGCGTCGTTGACGGGTGCAAATACTGTGAACGGGCCAGTACCTTGCAGCGTTTCCACGAGACCAGCAGCTTTTACGGCGGCCACGAGGGTCGTGTGGGCTTTGGAGTTGACGGCATTTTCCACGATGTTTTTCATCGGGTACATGGCTTCGCCACCGACCTGTACGGTATTGTCTTTACTTTTTTGAGCATCGGCTGCGAAAGCGGTGAGCGCAAATACAAGGATGAAAGCGACATTTTTCAGAAATGGTGTCATTGTGTTTGATTTTTGTTTTTGAAAAAATAGTGTGTATTAGAATGCCATCATTTACGAAGCGACCTTTGCTTTCGGTTTTCGGAAAGTGCAGTATTTTTGAAAAAATTTACATCTATGGAAAAACGCTACTCAAACGACGACATCACCATCGTGTGGAAACCGGACGCCTGCATTCATTCCACGCTTTGCTGGCGCGGTCTGATTGCCGTGTTTAATCCCAGAAATCGCCCCTGGATAAACCTCGACGGAGCAGATAACGAGGCAATTATTGCTCAGGTAGAAAAATGCCCCTCGGGTGCGCTGAGCTGGCATCGAAAGAACGACGCAACAGAAATGCCGGATAAGGTGGAAGTGGAAACCATCGTGGAGGTCACGCCGAATGGCCCGCTGATGGTGTATGGCAATATCAAAGTCAAGGACGCTGAGGGCAACGAAACGACCAAGCACAAAGTCACGGCTTTTTGTCGCTGCGGCGGCTCAGGCAACAAACCTTATTGCGACGGCCCCACAATAAAATTGGCTTCAAAGGATAAAGTTGTGCTACAAAAAGGAGCCGCCGGCTGCTACGGAAAGCAGCCGGCGGCTTTTTTATTTTTAAAAATCAGAGATTTAGAAACGAATGCGCAGGCCTGCGTTGGCGTAGAAAGAGTTGCCTTTAGAGCCATTTTCGCCTAAATTCAAGTCTTCAAAAACTTCAGAGAGGCCGATTTGGTATCCTAAATCGAGGAACAGAATGGAGAAGTCAACACCGGCGCCTACGTTCCAGCCAAAGACGGCATTTTTTAGCTCATCTTTAATGTCTTCGCCATCGGCTTCGCTGCTGATAACGATGCTGGCATTCGGGCCAGTGAAAATACGGGCAGCAAAATCGCCATCCACTTCACCGAAAGCATAACCTACCATTACTGGGATACGCAAGTGCGTACGATTGAACTCGATATTTTCAAATCCTGGAATGGAAACCTTAGGCTCGATCCGGTTCTTTGCAAATTCGAGTTGGAGGCCAGGTTGCACGTAGAATTTGGAACCAATCTGGAGATCCACCCCTACTTGATAACCAATTTTCGATTTCCAGTTTGTGTCCTCAAAATCTTCGGTCAGGCTGTTCGAGTTGATGCCGACGTAAGGACGCAGGGTGAGTTGAGCAGAAGCGATGCTCGCGCAAAACACTACTGCTGCGAGCAGGAAAATGATTTTTTTCATTGGAACAAGTTTGTTAAAATGTTTTGAAATACGGCTCTCGCCGACAGTTTTGCATGACAAAGATAACGGTGCAACCTGGTTGTTGCAAGGTGATTTTGCTCAGATCAAAAAAGTGACTTCGCTCATAAAAAACTGTAAAACAGGCTATTTGCCGGCGCTACCTGTTGTCACGCGTTCGCCGTACTGCTTCAAAACACGTTGCTGGAAGTACAGTGGATGATGCTTGGACACATACGGCCGCGACTTGAACGCTCCGTCGAAAGTGTGCTGATCGAGGTGTCTGAATTTGCGTCGCCAATAGGCTATCGTGAGACGCATGGCACGGTCATCGAGCCATGCTCCGATGCGGCCACTCAAAAGTTTTTCGACAATTTTTTTAAAAAATCCTTCGCGATGTACCGGGATGTGCCCGTTCGGACGGGGCTGAGAAAACGGCAAAAAGTCGCGTATCCACCCGTTGGCTTGATAAAAAGATTCGTACCACTCGCGGCCATACATAGGAAGTAAGGTTGCTGTTTCGGTAGCTGTAAAAAGATTTTTTTCCTCGATTTCCAGGTGTGTCGTATCCACGAAGTAGTTGACACAGAAATATTTGTGCGAATTCAGGAGAAATATTTTTTTGAAAAAAACCAGTAAAGTGCGGGCAAGCCAGAGGCGACCGGGTGCGGTGATGATAAAAAAATCAATATCGCTATCGGCACGCATGCAGTGTTTGGAAAGCGAGCCCGACACGAAAACGCCCCGAACGAACGGGAAGGCGCCTATCAGTCGGGCCATACGTTGCGCTGTGGGAAGTAATCTATCCGCCCGGCGGTTGCTTTCGAGTCGTCGCGGCACCCACGTTGGGTCATTTTGGGTTTGGTAAAATATTCCGAATTGGAAAATATCACCTTGTTCCACGAGGTTTTGCAATTTTTCGGACACCTCTTCACGGGTTGTTTCCGGGTGGCTGGAAAACTGAAAAACCTCATCGGCGGTGAGCGGATGCATGAATATTTCAAAATACATCAGCGTACGCACCATGGCATTTTCAGTTGGACAAGCCGCGACGGAGATTGTTCCAGTCATAGGAGAGGAGGATTTTGCCGAAAAGAAAAGCAAGGTAGCGGATAGACCGGGAACAGACAACGCTGTTTTGGTGAGAAGCGGGAAAACGATGTGTTTTCTGAGTAAATTTGACAGATTCAGGCACAAATTCTGCCAAATGAGAAACGCGAATCATCTCATGCAGACAATTCGCGTTTCTCATTTTTTAGCAGGGAGAGGAGAAAGATTCAGCGCTTGGCAGTAAAGTCGTAGCGTAAGCCCCAATATTCTTTAATGACCATTTTCACAGAGCCGACGGATACCGGAGTCTCTATAAGGAGCGGGATGCGGTTTTGATCATCCGACACCCATACCGTCATTTTCGCATCGGCATTGAATACTTCTCCCGCGATGACATCCGGTTGGAATTTCATGGTGTCGTATTTGCCCATCCCGTACACTTTTTTCTTTGTGTCTTTGCCCATGTACTTCATTTTCAGGGGAAATTCCTCCTTATCCATAAAAATTCGGAACGGCACACTGTACCCTGTTTGCTGGTTGGAAAAGTCGTAATTGCGCAAGTTGTACAAACTCGACAATACGTCGTGGACGCAGCCTGTCACAGTGTGTTCGGTTTTCGTCTCCGTTTCGCCTTTCTTTTTGGAGCGCCAAACGGTCATTTTGCGATCGCTTTGATTGAACGAAATCTTCTCGTAAATGTGGTAGTCGCCTTCGTTCACGTTGCGCTCCGAATAATTTGGCAGCAGGGTATTTTTATCCACCCACGAATTGTATTCGTCTTTTACGCTGAAAAACCACTCGTAGGAAGAATAGGTGGAGCCGATAGCCTGATAGTGCCATTGGTTACCTTCATCAAAAACCTTGAACACAACTTCGCCAGCGGGTACCCATACAAAATTGAGGTTATAATAAATTTTATAGGTAATTTTTTCCCCGTTTTGGAAGGTATTGTTTGTGTTGGCACAAGGCTCCGGGCCGTCATTTTGAACAATTGGCCGCGGCGCATGGGGCACTGTGAATGCCATAAGAAAAAAGCCGAGTGCGAGGGTCAGTGGTTTAATCGTCTTCATATCCCAGTGATTTGGTGATGTTGACGGAAAAGAGAAAAAAAGTACCAATCAACGCGGGTAAAATCAGGTTTATTATCCAAAGCAAGAAGCTGACACTAAGGCTGGCAAGTTCGTTGGCGCCGAAATAAGACCAAGTGAAAACCGCCAGGCTCCCCCTTACAATCAATCCTGCCAGAGCAGGTAAAGGTACAATCGTTTGCAACAGAAAAATAGTAGCAACGCCCGCAAAACTTGCTGTTAAACCCGGTTTTATTTCAAAAAAGTACAACAACAAGACGTATTGCGACGAATAGACAGCGTAGCGCAACATTGACCAAAACAACAAATCGGACAACTGACGGCGTTCAATCTTCTCCAGCGCATAAACTTCGCGAAGGTATGGCTCCAGTTTGCGCAGGAAGGGAATTCGCCTCGCAAGCGGGACAATAAGCCCGATGTTAAAATAAACATAAAATAACGCAGCGAGCAGCAAGGTAGCCGGGATAAGTAATGCAACCTGCATCCCGATTTTCCAGCCGAACACATGCCCGGCAAACCACAAACCGCCCCAAAGCCCGCCCGTCAGTAAGACGAGGTATTGGCTGATACTGCCAAGGGCATTGGCAAACAAGGCTCTCCATTGGTTTTCCGGCTGTACGAATAAAATCCGGCCGCCGTATTCTCCAATTCGATTAGGCGTAAATAACGCAAGGGTGGTTCCGGCCAATATTGCACGCAGCGCCTGCCATCGAGACATTGATTCGTGAGGAACAAGAAACGGTCTCCATTTTTGTGTCTCTGCCAACCAATTGACAGGCACCAACAAAAGTGTCGAGGCAAGCCACCAAGCATTGCTGTTTTGCAACTGCTGACTAAAAATAGCAGCCATTTCAACCAGATTTTTTTTCCCTGAAAAGTCATGGTATAAAAATACGCATGGCAGCAATACTACCAACGCCTTGAAGGAAGCGTTGGCAAGGCGCTTTTTTTCAGCAGCCCGAAGACGAATGGCAAAAGAAGACATTTCAACAGGGCGAATCGGTTGACTATTTCAGACAAAAAAGAATGGGCAACCCATAAATCTGGATTGCCCACCGGAATAAGTGCGGACTACAAATTAGTAACCTGCATCTTTATTGCCTTGCATTTTGCCACCTTTACCAGCCTCCGGTCCTTCCGGGCGACCCATTTCGGTTTCGCCTTTGGCAACGCGGAATTCTGCACGGCGGTTCGTAGCGTTGGAGCCATTCACCGGCACGATAGCGTTGCCTTCACCAGCCCAGTTGAGAATGAAGCGGTTGCGGTCAATGCCATGCTGCGATACAAGGAAGTCAATAGCAGCTTTTGCACGGTTGTACGACAAAACATTGTTGTAACCTTCGGGGCCACGGCGATCAGTGTTACCGACGACAACTACTTTAATAGTCGGATTTTGTTTCAGGACGGTAGCCACCTGATACAGTTTTTCGTATTCGCTGAAGCGAACTGCGTAGCTGTTGTCAGCAAAGTTGACATTCGGGAAGAACCAGTCGTTAGTTTTAGGTTCCGGGAATTTGATGGCTGCAATTTTAGCATCCACGATACGGTTTACGTCCGTTTCGGTCGTGTATTTCGGAACACCTTGTGCGACACCGTTAGCGTCAACAGAGTAGCCCGGAGGAGAGAAGGGCTCTTTGTCTTTGTAGTCAGGCACTTTGTCAGCATCGCTGTCCATAGTCACACCTTTCGTGTCAACGCGAGCGCCGGCCGGGCTGTTGTCTTCTTCGTCAATGGCGTCAATGATACCGTCGCCATCCGTATCGGTTGGGTCATAGACCGGGCGTGCTTCCAGCGCAGTGATAGCATCGCCAACCATGCTCATCGGGTTAGCCCAGTAGAGGGGTTCCGATTTTTTCAGGCCGGTTTTTTTGTCCGTGCCGCCGAGGTTGAAGTTGAGCGAAAGGTGCGGGAAATGGATGATGTCGCGGTAGGTAGTCACACTGCGGTCAACATTTTCGTCGCTGTCGAGCAAGTCGGCATTGCCGCCGAATACACTGTAAAGAGTGTGCTCGAGCCCGATGTTGAAGCGCGGGCCAATGCGATAAGCCAAGCCAAGACCTGCTTCGAAGTGACCGTTCGTAGTGCCATCCAGTTCGCCTGAAGTGGTGCCGTCAGCCTGCGCGATGTTGCGGAACTCCGTGCTGTAATTGTTGACACCCAAGCCAGCAAAAACGTTGACAAGGAGTTTGCGATGCGGCTTGTTGAAGCGGAAGTTGTTGACTGCCACTACGAGTTGTGCGTTACCGGAAATCCAGGTATTCTCTGACGAACGCACGTCTTCTTCGTTTTCGGTCTGGAAATAATTGGCGCCGAAACGCAGAGAAAAAATGTGGTCGAGCGATTTGCGGACATGCAAGCCTCCACCGAAGCCCGGAAACTTGGTATCAACGTCGCCTACGATGAAAGGCAAGCCCAGGTCCACACCCAATTCCCACTGGTCGGCGGGAGAAAACGAGCGATAAGTGCCCGTCGGAGTGGTTTCCTGCGCGCTGAGCGCGAAAGAAACAAGAGCAAAAAGAAGAGCAGAAGATAATTTTCTAACCGTCATAGGGTCACTGCTTTTTTGAATGAATGAATGTTAACAGCTTTGTAATTCTCTTTGAAAAAGAATGTTCAAAAACGAATGGGTTATTTGGATTTTCGGGCGCAAGTTCCCACAAGTTTTTGAAAAAGAGGCATTAAACCCCTAACTTTCTTAGCGCCAAAGATAGCGCGTTGGTGGAAATTCGATTCGGAACGGGGTTTATTTTTACTACTTCTTCCAAAGCGCGCCGAATCGTCGCCGAAGTATCGCCAAAAATAGCCTGGTCGGTCATTACGGCATCGGACTGCATCAGGTATGCAAAAACCCGTGCCATGCCGCAGTTAGAGATGAAATCCGGTATGACGCCGGTGTGTTCGTCAGCAAAACGGGCAGTAGGCCCAAAAAACACCTCGTCGTCCACAAAAGGAACATTGGCGCCGCAGGCTACAACTTCTATGCCGCTCTCCAGGAGGCTGTCAACCTGGTCGCGTGTCACCAATTTGGAGGCAGCGCCCGGAATGAAAATATCTGCTCCCAACTTCCAGATTTTTTCATTTATTTCATCAAAAGGAAGCAGATTCGGCGTATTTAGTTTGTTGCCGGATTTGGTATTAAAAAGATGTTTTACCTGTTCCAGGGTAAGACCTTCAGGCACGAGAAGCCCTCCCTCGCGGTCAATGATACCAACGATTTTTACCCCTTCTTTAGCCAGGTAACAGGCCGCTGCCGAAGCCACGTTACCCCATCCCTGAATAATGGCCGTTTTGCCGGCAGGAGATTTTTGATGATAAATATCGTAGAAATGCCGCACCGATTCGGCCACACCATAACCCGTGATAAGGTCGGCAACGGCGTACTTGCTAGGGCCGCCTTCGGGCACATACTCGGTGTCTTCCACGACCTTGGTGCAACCGTAACGAAGCTGGCCGATAATGTTAATTTGCTGACCCTCAGTGGGTTTCAGATGTCCTTTCACGATGCCTTCCTGTGGGTGCCAAAGCCCGAGAGCTTCGGTAATCGGTACTACATCCTTGATTTCGTCCACATTCAGGTCGCCGCCAGTGCCATAATAGGATTTTAAAATCGGAAGCACAGCACGGTACCACCGAGTCAATACTTCGAGACGACGGGGGTCGGAAGGGTCGAAATTAATACCACTTTTGGCGCCGCCAATGGCCGGGCCGCACACGCTGAACTTGATTTCCATCACCTTGGCGAGCGAAATCACTTCTTCGCGGGTGAGACCTTTTCGCATGCGGGTGCCGCCGCCAGCTGCGCCATTGCGTAGCGAATTTATCACAATCCAGCCGGTGGCGTCTGTTTCCGAGTCATGCCATTCAAAGACGATTTCTGGTGTTTTGGCTTTGTACTTGTTAAGCAAATCTTCCATGTAGTGTGGTGGTGTCCAGGCATTTAAGGGGGGTGAGAGTAGTTTTAGGCTCCATTGCGGAAGCCATTTTTGGTTAGGCGGCGCAAAAGTAGAGAAAAACACGATGGAAAAGCCGTTTGAAAAAACTGTTTACTTTTCGCCGACAAAAGGCACTTGACGTCGCCGACACCTATATTATATGCTTCAAAACTGGCTGAAACCGCTTTCTACCTCCTTTCTCAAATTCGCAGAAGCGTTGCCGGCGACGCATTTCGGGAAAAATATTTTGATAGCACAAGACCAACTTCCCGACCTCAAACGGGTCAAAATAGCTTTGGTCGGCGTGGGAGAAAAAGGAGCCAACACGGTGCGGGAAAGTTTGTACCGTACTGCTTTCCCTTTTCCAAAAGGGGCGATAGCCGACCTCGGCAATCTCCGAAAATCGGAGGCATCTCTTCTGATTCCAGTCGTGTACGAACTGTTGGCGGGCAAGGTGCTGCCTGTCATCATCGCCGGGAATGACGATTTCGCACGGGCGCAGTTCCTGGCCTACCAGGATGCTAAAGCCCTGATAAACATGGCTGTAGTGGACGAGCGGTTTCGTTTCGGCGGCAAGGAAGAAGTGTACACGCCCTTGCTTTCACCGGTGCATCCCTTGCTTTTCAACTTCGGAATGATCGGTTTTCAGACCCACCAAACCCCACCCGATGCAGTACAGTTTTTGGCAAAAAACAACTTTGACGCGGTACGGCTCGGCAAATCGCGCGCAGCCATCGAAGAGACCGAACCCGTCATCCGCGATGCCGATTTGCTTGCCTTTCATCTCGGCGCGTTGAAACAAAGCGAGGCGCCCGGCGTACTGTCCGCTTCGCCTTCAGGATATTTTACGGAAGAAGCCTGTCAACTGTGCCGCTACGCGGGCATGAGCGACAAACTGACCTCATTCGGGGTGTACGGCTACCGGCCTGAACTCGATCGCGACGCACAAACTGCCCAAGTCGCCGCCCAGATGATTTGGTATTTCATGGAAGGTTTTTTTAGCAGGAAAAACGATTTCCCGGCCTCTAAAGCCGGCCTGACCGAATACATCGTCGCGTACAGGCAGTTGAACTATCAACTTACTTTTTGGAAAAGCGCCAAAAGCGGGCGGTGGTGGATGCAGGTGCCTGTGGCGACAAAAAAGAAACACGAGCGACACCGTTTGGTGCCGTGCTCTTACCAGGACTATCAGCTTGCTTGCCGGGAAGAGTTGCCCGAACGCCTGATGCAAGCCTTGCAGCGCTTCGATTAATTTTTGAAATCGAGTAGCGCTTGCTTCACATCTGCTTGAAAATCAACCTCGTCGTTGTCGCAAAAAGTCACTTCGACAGGGATGACGAATACTGGTAATTGATTTTTCCAGAGAAAATCCTGGTGCAACTCGAGGCGGGTAGCGTCCTTTTCCGTCGTCAGAATAATTTTGTTGCGCTGCGGCAAAGCCTCGAACCGCCGCTGCATATCGAGCAAATCCGAGTCGTCGAAATAGTGGTGGTCTTCAAATTCGAGTGTTTGCACCGAACCCGCTTCCCCGCCTACATATTGAAGCAAATAATCAGTGTTGGCAATGGCGCTGACAAGCAAAACATGCGTGTCTAAGTCGAGTGGCCGGCGAACATCGGGGCGCAAAAGGTCATAAGGCTGGCCGTAACTATACCGGGAAAAATAAACCCGCTGGCGGGGATAAGGGTCAATTTCCATCAACATCTCGTATCGCTGTTGTGAAGTCAGTTGAGGCGGGCATTTCGTCACAACAATAATATCGGCGCGGCGGTAGCCGTAGCGCCATTCGCGCAAGCGTCCGGCAGGCAGGAGCCAATCGCGGGTAAACGGACGGCTAAACTCGGTCAGCAAAATGTTAAGCGCAGGCGTCACAGCCAAATGCTGGAACGCGTCGTCGAGCAGGACGCTCTGGATTTCAGGGTTGCGTTTCACCAATTCAGGGACGCCGAGCGCGCGGCTTTCGCTCACGCTGATGGGAATTTCAGGAAATTTCCGCTTGAACTGAAGCGGCTCGTCGCCTACCTGTTCGGCATTGTCAATGATGGTTACCGGGCGATAGCCCATCGTTTTTCGGCCATAGCCCCGGCTCAATACCGCCACATGAATGTACTGATCGAGCCACCGGAGCAAATATTCGATATGAGGAGATTTGCCCGCTCCACCCACGGAAAGATTGCCAACGGAAATAACCGGAAGGTCGAATCGAACACTCCGCAACGCCCCCACCCGGTAAAGCAGATTGCGAATACCGACGCCAATACCGTAAAGCAAGGCAAGCGGGAGCAGCAGGACGCGGACGACAATGTCTTCGGACATGTTTGGGTGGCGATTTGCGGATTGAATGAATCGAGGGGGGGCTCTGATTTGCTTTTTTGAAAGCCAACAAACACAGCGCCGATTCTCCAGTTCAACAAAATCAAAACAAAAAGAAAAATCCCGAAGGCAAACACCTCCGGGATTTTATGTGGTACCTCCCAGAATCGAACTGGGGACACATGGATTTTCAGTCCATTGCTCTACCATCTGAGCTAAGGCACCTGCCTGCTTGGAAAAGCGGGGCAAAGATAAAGCGACTTTTCGCAAATGAGAAAGAAGGATTTACGATTTTTTAAATTTTGCTGGCTCGGCATTGGATTTTACATGCCAGACGATGGACATTTGACGTTAGAATTCGGAAGATAAACCATTGACATCCAAAGTCCTGATACCATGTTCGCCAATTATTTGCTTGCGCCGTTCGCTTTTGCAGCAATTGTTTTTTTGTACCTCGCCTGGGAAGTTGACAGCGATTGGGCAGTGTGGATTGCCCCTTTTGTGCTCATAGCGGCGTTGATTTATATTTTTTCTCCGCAAATAAACTGGTGGTGGTACAGTCGCCGCCCACCCAAACTCGAACCCGGACTGGTCAAAATGCTGGAGCGATTTTCGGGTTTTTATCAGCGCCTCTCTGCCGCCGACAAGCAAAAATTCCAGGACCGCATTGCCTTGTTTCGCATGGGAACCGACTGGGAGCCAATGGCTTTCGAGGGCGAATCCGTGCCTGCGGATGTTCAGTTTATGCTTGCGCATCAGGCAGTTATGCTCACTTTCAACCGCCCCGAATTTTTATTCGATAAGTTTGAAAAAGTCATCGTGTACCCCCGCCCCTTCGCCACGCCGGAATTCCCTTTCGACCACGCGTCGGAATTGTACGAGGCTGACGGCTGCCTGCTTTTTTCAGCCGAGCAGGTAATGCAGGCTTTCACGCAGCCTAATCTTTGGTACAATGTGGGACTGCACGAATACGCGAAAGCTTTTGTGCTGACTTACCCGAAGGAAGCCTGGCCGGCTTTTTCGGAAGAAAATATTTGGGAAAAATTAGAAATGGTAAGCGGGATGCCTCACGGTCACATCGAATCGGTCATCGGTATCAAAGGCGTGGATGCACTTCCGGTCGCCATTCATCACTATTTTACTTTCCCGGAGCGGTTTCAGGCAGTTTTTCCAAATGAAATGGAAAATTTCAAGCGGATTTTCGGCTAATTTTTTCCTCACCTTTGCGCTGAAAAAGCCTTGTCCAACTTATGCCCTCTATTCCCGCACCCCAGTCTTCGCCGCTAAAAATCGGCACACGCGGCAGCAAACTCGCCCTCTGGCAGGCGGAATTTACCCGTTCAGAACTCGCACGCGTCGGCGTGGAAAGCGAACTTGTCATCATAAAAACGCAGGGCGACCTGGTTCAACACCTGAGTTTCGACAAACTGGAAGGCAAGGGTTTTTTTACCAAAGAAATCGAAGACGCATTGCTGCGCGGCGACATTGACCTGGCGGTTCATTCGATGAAAGACTTGCCAACCACACAGCCCGACGGGCTTGTCATTACAGCCGTTTCGTATCGCGACAATCCCGCCGACTGGCTCATTATTCGCAGAGAATCAGTTGATTCGGGTAAAATTTTTAAACTTAAAGAAGACGCTATCGTCGGCACTTCAGCCAATCGCCGCAAAGCACAAATGACGGATTTTCGCCCCGATGTACGCCTCAAAGACATTCGGGGAAATGTGCCGACCCGACTTGAAAAACTCCGTTCCGGCGACTTCGATGCCATTTTTCTCGCCGCCGCCGGGGTAAGTCGCCTGGGCCTGGATTTGTCGGATTTTGAATTGGTCGAACTCAACCCCCGCGAATTCGTGCCGGCTCCGGCACAGGGCGTTTTAGCCTGGCAGACCCATCGCGACGACACTGCGACACGCCTGATTCTGAAAAAAATCCATCACCCGGAAATTTCGTCTTGCACCAACGTGGAGCGAAAAGTGCTGCAACTCATGGAAGGCGGCTGCCAGCTCCCGCTCGGCGTTCATTGCGAACGCGACGAGGCGGGGAACTTGCATGCCTTCGCTGCTTGCGAAATCGGCGGCTCCATGCGCCGCGCCCGGCTTTCCTCGAGCACGAGTTTCGGCATGGCAGAGAAATTGGTAGCGGACTTGAAAAAGTGATTTTTACGCCAAAAAATTAAACATCCGGGCATTGGTTTCGTTTTGAAAAAAGAGAGTTTTACAGACTCTTATCTCAACTTTTTTTACAAAACAAAAACAATCTTTCACCATGAAGAAAATGCTCTTTCTCTTCCCAGCCCTCCTGTTGCTCGCCTGTAGCCAACCTGCCAAAGTGGATCCTAATGCCGAGCAGGCAAAAAAAATCGCCACGCTTTATACAGGTACCCTTCCTTGTGCTGATTGCGAAGGCATCGCTTATGCCCTCGTGTTGAAACCCGACATGACGTACGAGGCGAAACTGACCTACAGGGGAAAATCCGCCGAACCCATAACTCAGACTGGAAACTGGAAACTCGAGGGAAACAAAGTGACACTCGACAAACCTGCGGAAGGCATGAACCAGTTTGAAGTAGGCGATAAAAAACTCACTATGCTCGACTTGAGTGGCAAAAAAATCACCGGAGCACTTGCCGATCTGTACAATCTGTATGTGCCTGAAGAAGGCGCCCCCGCTCCCCAGCTAAGTGTCTGGTCAAAAAAATACCTGGAAGGTATCGAGTTCGTGGCTATGGGTAACGAACCTTCCTGGTCGCTCGACATTGATTTCGACCGGATGTTTCGCTTCAAGTCCATATCGGCCGATTCGCTAAATACGCCGCCTTTACTCGCTAAAAACTGGCGAGATGGCGTACTCACCTATGAAGCAAAAACGGAAGCTGGCAGTATGACTGTAACCATTGCCAAACAACCTTGCACGGACAACATGAGCGGTGAAAATTTTGACTACACGGTTACGGTGAAAACCAAAACCAAAGAGTATAAAGGTTGTGGACGTTATCTGCGTGGCGCGCTTGGCAGCCTGTGGACGCTCAAAACCATGAACGGAGCAGCGCCCGACCCGAAAGCCTTTGTGAAAGGAATGCCGGTGTTGCAAATCAGCAAAAGTGAGGGACGCTATTTCGGCAACGATGGCTGTAACTCGATCAACGGCAAATTAAAGCTCGACGGCACAAAAGCCACTTTTGAAAAAGGTATTTCTACCCTGATGGCATGCCCCGGTAATGGAGCCGACGAGTACACAAAGGCACTGTTTAGCGTGACGGAATATAAAATGACTGACACGGAACTGACCCTCATGGCAGGCGGCAAGCCCGTTTTAGTGTATGGGTTGTAAAAAGTTTTTTTGGGAATAAAAAATACCCGGTGTGATTCACACCGGGTATTTTTTATTGTAAAAATTTGAATATCAACGTTTTTCAATTTTCTGTGTCGTCAGTCCGCGTTTGTTGCGGTCAAGGATTTGTATCAGGTACATCCCTTTGGGTAAGTCGCCAATGTAGTATTGCTCACCCTTTACAAATTCAAATTCCTTCACCTTTTTTCCGACAAGGTTAAAAATGTAAACGTTACCCACGACATCATTTTTGTCCTGCACAGAAATGTATTCTGTAGCTGGATTCGGGAAAACAGAAAGATCGGGTTTTAAGCTGGTTTGTGCCTGCATAGCGGCGACAAATAATAAGAAGGCGGACACGAGTAAGATTCGTTTCATAGGCCGATTAGAAAGCAGTAAATGCGAGGGTGAACAATTGGTGGAACGATTAAGATGGTGCAATTTAGAGTGAATAAACTTAGCTACCAAAACAAAGTTTCGGGTGTTGACAAAAATTTAACTTGAATCACACAATATTTGCTTAATTCAAGTCATTGCAATCTGCCGTTTCCTCGCTATAATTTGCCGTACGTCGCTGTGACCCTCCAGTAAATCGAAATAGCGCATTCGCAAAATTTTTTTTGTCCCGACCACCTGTGTGATGCTCACCGTACGCACCCGGTCGCTCCGATTCATGACAAAATCGTTTTCAGGGTCTCCGACGCTGCCAGTCAGGTGAAGATCGAGAAGCGAGGGAGCGATTGGCGCCGATGCTTGCTGGCTAAGCCAGTTGCGAAAAATCTGCTCGCGTTTCGCCTGCATCTCTGGCGGATAAAGGGTTGAAGAACACCAAAAATGGGCTTGTTCGGGCGGCAAGTATTTGATGTATCGCTGCGAGCCATCCCATCTTAACTCTGTTACGGCATCATTTTCAAACAACAAAAATGTAAATGGTTCGATACCATCCAAATCATATCGGGCGAAGAAGCTGTCAGCATTCTCCTGCTCAAAAAAATCGAGCAACATCAGCCCCCTGCTGCGGCGATAGGGCGGGGTATGGTCATGTTTGACGAAAGCGCCATTGAGCAAGCAGGCCGTTTTGCCACTTTTCGCGGCAGCAATCCAGGCGCCCCCAGCTTTCGTGTCGCGCGGGAAAAGAAGGGTATCACTCCCTGTTCGTTCTCTCGAAATATGTTGTGGCGAGCGGTTGGGCGCTTCGTCGCGGTTGTGCGTCAGAATAAAGCCTGACGTAGTGGGTATGAAGGTGACAGTGCACATCCGACGTTTGATTTGTGGCAAAAGTATATTTTAGAAAGTCTCATGGCAGGATTTTTTGACCTTGTCAGCCATATCCTGCCATTTTGGCAAAAACTTCGACTTTTCCCCACATGGAATGAAATGTGCGGCGCTCTCCCCTTTCGCTGCGGTACAATCCTTACCTTTGCGACCGCTTTACCTTAACCCGGATTAACTATATCAACACATTGACCACATTAGCACTTTAGAAATGTTCGGATTTCTCAAAAAAATACTCGGCACAAAACAAGATCGCGACCTCAAACAATACCTGGCCGCAGTATCTGAAATAAACCAATATTTCGAGCAATACCAAAATCTCTCCAACGACGAGCTCCGCTCGAAAACGCTCGAATTCCGCGAACGCATCCGCGAATACTTGAAAGACATAGACGCCGAAATCGCTGTGGTGAATCAGCGCGCGCTCGATGCTGAGGATTTCAACGACAAGGAAATACTCTTCAAAGAAGTGGACGAACTTCGCAAAGAGCGGGATAAGTCGCTGGAAGACATTCTGTTGTCTATCCTGCCCGAAGCCTTTGCAGTCGTAAAAGAAACCAGCCGCCGTTTCACCCAGAATGAAACGATCACCGTCACCGCAACTGACCATGACCGCAATCTGGCGGCGAAAACAGGAAAAAATTATATCACCATTGAAGGCGATAAAGCTATTTGGAAAAATAAATGGACGGCTGCCGGGGGCGATATCACCTGGAATATGATACACTACGATGTGCAGCTCATCGGCGGTATGGTGTTGCATGACGGTAAAATCGCGGAGATGGCAACAGGTGAAGGGAAAACCCTCGTCGGCACATTGCCCGCGTACCTGAATGGAGTCGGCGGAGAAGGTGTGCATATCGTCACCGTGAACGACTACCTCGCCCGCCGCGACTCTGAATGGGTCGGCCCGATTTATGAGTTCTTGCTGCTGACGGTGGACTGTATTGACAAATACCGCCCGCACTCCCGCGAACGTATTGAGGCCTATCGCTGCGATATTACTTTTGGCACCAACTCCGAGTTTGGCTTCGACTACCTGCGCGACAACATGGTGATTTCGCCCGACGAACTTGTGCAGCGCAAGCACCACTACGCTATCGTGGATGAGGTAGATTCCGTGTTGATTGACGATGCGCGTACCCCGCTTATTATTTCAGGCCCTGTCACACGTGGCGCCGACGACCAGGAATATGTCGAATTAAACCCGACCGTGAAACGCCTCGTCGAAGAGCAAACCAAACTCGCTTCTCAATTCCTGAACGACGCACGAAAATTCGTGGCCGCAGGGAACACCAGCGCCGAAGCAGGCGGTGGCGGCCTGGCGCTTTTGCGCGCCCACCGGGCTTTGCCGAAAAGCCGCGCCTTGGTGAAATTTCTCAGCGAGGAAGGCATGAAAGTGCTGTTGCAAAAAACAGAAAACGTTTATTTACAGGAGAATAGCAAAAGAATGCCTGAGGTGGACTCCGAATTGTTGTTTCATATTGACGAGAAAAACCGCAACGTCGAATTGACCGACAAAGGGGTGGAATATCTGTCTCGTTTCAACAACGATCCCAACTTTTTTATCCTCCCGGATATCGGCGAAGAATTGGTCAAAATTGACCGCGACGACACCTTGAGCCATGATGAAAAAGTGGAGGCAAAAGAGCGTTTGTCTCAAGATTACGGCGTGAAAAGCCGCCGTGTCCATGCCATTCAGCAGTTGTTGAAAGCCTACACTTTGTTTGAAAAAGACAATGAATACATCGTACTGGAAGGCGAAGTAAAAATCGTGGACGAGCAGACGGGTCGTGTGATGGAAGGTCGCCGCTATTCCGACGGTTTGCACCAGGCTATCGAAGCGAAAGAACAGGTGAAGGTGGGCGAAATCACCCAAACCTACGCGACTGTCACACTCCAGAACTATTTCCGGATGTACCACAAACTCGCGGGTATGACCGGTACTGCTGAAACGGAAGCCAAGGAATTGTGGGACATTTACAAACTCGATGTGGTGGTCATCCCCACCAATCGCCCCATTACCCGCAAAGACCAGGATGACCTCGTGTACAAAACCGCCCGTGAGAAGTATAATGCCGTCATTGACGACATCGTAAAACTTCGCGACGCTGGCCGCCCGATTCTCGTGGGCACTACCTCTGTCGAGATTTCAGAATTGCTGTCCCGGATGCTGAAAATGCGCGGCATCGAACATAACGTATTGAATGCCAAGCAACACCAACGCGAAGCCGAAATTGTGGCCGAAGCAGGTCTGGCTGGGAAAGTCACCATCGCCACCAACATGGCCGGTCGCGGTACCGACATTAAGCTTGGCCCTGGCGTGAAAGACGCGGGCGGTTTGGCCATTATCGGTACCGAGCGCCACGAAAGCCGGCGGGTAGACCGCCAGTTGCGCGGTCGCGCCGGCCGTCAGGGCGACCCCGGCTCGTCGCAATTTTATGTCTCGCTCGAAGACCAACTCATGCGCCTGTTCCAGAGCGACCGTATCGCTGGTTTGATGGACAAAATGGGCCACAAAGAAGGCGATGTGATTCAACACTCGATGGTCACAAGTTCTATCGAACGGGCGCAGAAAAAAGTGGAGGAAAACAACTTCGGCATTCGCAAACGCCTTCTGGAATATGACGACGTGATGAATATCCAGCGTGAGGCGATTTACAAAAAACGCCGCAACGCACTTTTCGGCGACCGCCTTGCTGTGGACATCAACAACGCTTTCACAGCCATCACTTCCGAACTCGTACAAGTCCACCGCGAAGGCGGCGACTACGAAACGTTCCGCCTCGATTCTATCAGACTCATCGGCGTTGACCCGGAAATGGACGCTGCGTGGTTCAAATCCGCACCCGCCGGGACTGTGACAGCGACTTTCCAGCAACAAGTAATTGACCTTTACGAACACAAATCCAAACAGGTCGGTGAACGCCTGTTGCCCATTATTAAAGATGTTTATGCCCGGGAAGGCCATCGCTACAAACGCATCGTCGTTCCGTTCACCGACGGCAGTCTCGGTCTGAATATCAGCGCCGACATGGAAGACGCTATCAAGTCGGAGGGCAAAACCATTATGCGCGACGTAGAAAAAGTAGCGACACTGGCGCTCATAGACGATGCCTGGAAAGAGCATTTGCGCAATATTGACGACCTGAAAGATTCGGTGCAAGGCGCTTCCTTCGAGCAAAAAGACCCGCTCGTTATTTACAAAATGGAGGCTTACAACTTGTTTGAGGGCCTCATAGGCCATATCAACGCCAACGTTACGTCCTTCCTGCTCAAAGGTTCGCTGGCCTTGCCCGACGAACAACAAATGCGTCAGCAGCAAGCGGCTCAGGAACGGGCCGAAGCCCAGCGCCGTGCACAAGCCAGCCGCCTGCGCGCCAGCGGTTCCAGCCAGCAAATGACGGAAACACAACAAGCTGCCCAACGCGCCGCGCAGTCAGCCGGGCATAATGGCCCGCCGCCGCGCATACAGCCCATTGTGAAAGAAAAAGTAGTTGGCAGAAACGACCCATGCCCTTGCGGCAGCGGCAAAAAATATAAAAACTGCCATGGAAAGTAGTATCAGGAGTTTGTGGCAAGTATAAATATATCGTTTGAGAAAGAAGCCGGAGTCGTTCGCTTGATGCTACGGCTCCGGCTTTGTTCATCCAAAATATGTCGGGAAAGGGCGTGTTTCAAACCCCGGAGTTTCATCAGAAATTGAATATTTTATGCCGTAAATGCTGCGTAAAAGTTTATTTCATTTAATTTTGAAAGACAAGAACCCTCATTCTTCTTCCCTTGTTTAGCCTCTCACATGAAACACTTAGCATATCTCAATAAATTTTTCTGGAAATACCGCTGGCGTCTGTTGCTCGGTATTTTGTTCGTAGGTTTGGCTAACTGGTTTCGCGTCTGGCAGCCTAAAGTTATCGGCAATGCGCTGGACACGGTGGTGGAGCGTGTCGGTTTTTACAAAGAGCATGGTGGTATTGCGGCGCACCCGGAAGCGTCCAGCGAGTTGGGCGTGCAGATTGCATGGTTCGGCGCTTCGGTTATCGGCTTAGCACTGCTGATGGGCTTGTTCATGTTTTTTATGCGGCAGACGATTATTGTGGTAAGCCGTCTCATCGAGTACGACATGCGCAAAGAGATTTTTGCGCATTATGAAAAACTCGACCTCGCCTTCTATAAGCGAAACAGTACTGGCGACATGATGTCGCGCATTTCGGAAGATGTGTCGAAGGTGCGGATGTTCCTCGGCCCCACCATTTTGTACGGTCTTGATCTGATTTTCCTTTTCATTCTCACCATTTCTTCCATGCTCAATGTGAGCCTCGAACTCACGCTTTGGTCGCTGCTGCCGCTGCCATTTTTGAGCATCTCGATTTATTGGGTGAGCACACTCATCAATCGCCGCAGCGAAAAAATCCAGCAGCAGCTGGCGGTTTTGACCAGTACGGCGCAGGAAGTGTACAGCGGGATTCGGGTGGTGAAAAGTTACGTACATGAAAAAGCGATGGGACGCTGGTTTGCCGACCAGAGTGAAGAATTCCGCCAAAAGTCCTTGAAACTCATTCGGATAGACGCATTTTTTTTCCCGCTCATGGCGCTGATGATCGGCTTCAGTACCATCATCACCGTCTACGTCGGCGGCTTGTTGGTAGTAAAAGGCGAAGTCACGGCGGGCAATATCGCCGAGTTTGTCATATACATCAACATGCTCACCTGGCCGGTCACGGCTATTGGCTGGATTGCCTCTTTGACCCAACAAGCGGCTGCTTCGCAAAAAAGAATCAACGAGTTTTTGAAAACCCAACCGACTATCGTCAATCCATCTGCCGTCCATCATCCAGCGGCAGCCGTTTTGAAAGGTCATATCAAATTTGAAAACGTTTCCTTCGTTTATCCCGACACTGGCATTAAGGCTCTCGACAATGTGTCGTTTGAAATTTTACCGGGTCAAAAAATTGCTGTCATCGGTCGTACAGGAAGTGGGAAAACGACTATTGCCGACCTGCTCGTGCGGATGTACGATGTGACCGAAGGCCGGATTCTGATAGATGGAAAAGATATCCGCGAACACGATTTAGCCAATTTGCGCCGCCGAATCGGTTATGTTCCGCAAGATGTTTTCCTCTTTTCCGACTCCGTTTTTGGCAATATCGCCTTCGGAAAAGACGACATTTCCCGCGAAGAAGCTGAGTTTTACGCAAAAAGTGCCGCCGTTCACGAGGACATCGTGGATTTGCCGAATGGCTACGATACACTCGTAGGCGAGCGCGGCGTCACGCTTTCCGGCGGACAAAAACAGCGTGTAAGCATCGCGCGCGCTTTCGCCAAACAGCCCGATCTCGTCCTGCTCGACGATTGCCTTTCCGCTGTGGACACCAATACCGAAAGTCGCATTCTGGGTTACCTTGAAAATGCACTGGCCGACAAAACGGCTATTATCATCACCCACCGCATCTACGCGATGCTGGAGTTCGACAAAATCATCGTGCTCGACAATCACCAGATTTCGGAGATGGGTACGCACGACGAACTGCTCGCACAAGGCGGGTATTATGCCGAATTATTCGAAAAGCAATCGGCAGGCGATTTGGCGGAATAAGGCTATTTTTGTTGGAAAATTCGCCGAAAATGTATGTGAAAGCCTATTTCTCCGCTCCGATTGGCTGGTTTGAAATCACCGGCAGCGAACTCGGCGTCCGCACGGTGCACTATTGCGACAAGCCCGGTGAGCCGCTGAAGGATTTGCCCGCCGACCATCCTGTAGCTGTTTGTGTGAGTCAGTTGGAAGAGTATTTTTCAGGGAAAAGACAGGCTTTTGAAGTAAAATTGGACTGGAGCGGGTTGCCGGAATTTCAAAAAAGAGTTTGGGAAGAACTGCTGAAAATCCCCTACGGAAAAACGGTGTCCTATTCTGACATTGCCGAACGGGTCGGCGACCCGGCAGCCGTCCGCGCTGTGGGCATGGCCAACCGTTCCAACCCCTGGGCGGTCGTCGTACCCTGCCATCGCGTCATCGGTAAAGGCGGCGAATTGCGCGGCTACTTTTACGGCCTGGACACAAAAATGAAATTGCTGCGCCACGAAAATCCCGTGCGATTTGCCGAGCAAGGCGAGTTATTCTAAACGTGGTTAAAAAAACCTTTTCACCCAACGACACGACGATACAAAAATGGTTTTCAGAAAAATAAAAACGCGGTGTCGTTGTGTGAAACAAGCCTCTTAATACAAATACCCATCACGGGCTTCTGATTTCGGTGGCAAATCCTGTTCGCCGAGCATTTCCCGCAAATCGCGCTCAATCGTGTTGCAAATAGCTGTCATCGGCACGTCGGTGATGCGGTTCTCGAAGGGGTCTTCGTTGACTTCGCCCACCTTGCCGAGCGTGGCAAACACGAAAGAAATCAGGATGGACACCGGCGGCATGAGCGCGGCGATGTTCATTTTGGCAAAATCGCCGACGAGGCAAAATGGCAGCAACAGCATGAAAACCAGCAGGAATAGCCGGGTGAAAAAATCGTATTGCCGCAGCAGGGGTGTGTTTTTGATGCGCTCGCAACTGCCCTGAAAATTGTTGAAACCCGCCAGCGTCGGCTCGAGGCTGATGTTGTCGAAAGCCCCCAGCAACTCCGTGCGCATGGCTTCTTTGATGCGGACGGCCTGCGTTTGGAGCAGCAGATTCGGCACGTTTTGTTTGCTCTGCAAGTTGGCAAATTCTTTTGCCGAAAGCAAATGCCCGTAGTCATCAGTCTGCGTTTGGCGGCGCAGGTAGAGGCGGAGCGCATGGGCGAAAGCAATTTGGCGATAAGCCAATTCCCGCTGAAAATCAGCCGCTTGTTCAGCCGATGCCTTGCCAGTAGCGACGGCGTGTTGGGTGTTGGCGATGATTTGCCGCAGGAAGATGCGGCTGTTGTTCACGATGCCGCCCCAGAGCGTGCGGGCTTCCCACCATCGGGCGTAGGCGTTGTTGTTCCGAAAAGCAATGAAAATCGCCAGCGCGCTGCCCAGAATCGCCGCTATCGAAAACGGCAAACCCGTTTGCGCGACACCATTTTGAAACAAAAAATACGCGCCCAACGACGCGCCCGCCGCGAGCAGCAATTCGCCGCGCAGGTAGCGGGCGACTTTTAGCGGGCTGAACAAACGTTTGACAATCATGGCTTTGTTTTGATGTTGCCTGTGTACGACACGCCGAAGGTGAGCAGCCGGTCGTCTTGTTTCACATTGCTGACCACGACGTTTTCGTGGGTGAAAACATAGTTGGCCGTGAAACTCAGTCCTTTCCAGAACGGCCATTCGAGGCCGATTTCCGTTTGCCAGCGAAAATTGTTGCTGCGTTCGAGCGAAGGCTGCACGTAGGCTTCATAGTAAAGACGCAAATGCTTGTTGAGCAGCGCGTGTTTGCCAAAAAGCCAGAAGGTGGCGCGCCAGGTCTCGATTTTTTCCGAGCCGTCGTATTCCGGGTAGTTGTAGGCGCTCGCGGCAAAACGGGTGGACTCGTACACGCCCGACAAAGCCGTTTTCACGGTGTGGCCGGGCCGGCGGACGAGTTGCCAGGTCGCGCCGGCGCCCGCGAAGTAGCGAAAGTCAATTTTCCGCCGAAAATTCGTGGACACGAAAGCCATCGCGAAAGGATAGACCCGCCGTTGTTGCCACAGGTAGAGGAAGTTGCGGCTGTAAAAATCGTTGTCGGCCTTGCGTTTGAAAAACTCCTGATAGCGAAACGAGTTCTGCGTTTTGAATGCCCACGACTGCGAGGGCGCGAGGCTCACGTCGGCTTTCAGGCGCAGGGCGACGGCCTCGATGTTCCCTGTTTGCAAACTGCCCGTCAGCGCGCTGGCGTGTTGCAAAAGCAGGGTGTCGCTCTCGTTGATTTGAGCCAAGGCGTGTTGGCACATCGAAATGAAAATCAACACCTTGCAAAACTTGTCGAGTCTTTTCATACCCAAATAACGCGATGACTTTTAATGACCTGAACGACGCTGATTACCCCAGTGCCTCGATGACCAACTCGGCAGCCGCTTTGCCGCTGTTTTGCTGCTGGCCGGTGATGAGATTGCCGTCGCGCAAAGCGAAAGAGGCGAACATTTCGCCCGTGACGAAATGAGTGTTGGGCATTTTACGGGCTTCGTCCTCGATGCGGAAAGGCTGGATTTTCATGCCCACAAAGCTGTCGGCGTAGTCTTCCTCGCTGTTGGCGAAACCCGTCCAGCGTTTGCCGTTCACGAGGTAGGAGCCGTCGGAAAGTTTGGCTTTCAGCAGGATGCAGGTGCCGTGACAAATGGCCGCCGCGATTTTTCCTTTTTCATAAAAGGCGACAAAAAGGCGGTGCAAATTTTCATTGTCAATAAAAGTGTACATCGGGCTTTGGCCGCCAGTGACGAAAATGGCGTCGAACTGTTCCGGGTCTAAATCGCTGATTTTCTTAGTGTTTTCCACCAGTGCGGCGTGTTTGGGCGATTTTTTGAAGCCGAGCGAGAGGATGTCGTGCGCCGAATAGCCGCTCGCATCCTCCGGGTCACTGAAACCGTCGGCCTGCAAGGCGCCGCCTTCGGGGGAGAAAATCTCGACCTCGTACCCTTTCTCTGTGAATTCCCAGTAGGGGTGCGTGAGTTCGGCCCACCAAAAGCCGATAGGCCAGCCGGTTTGTTTGCTCACGGAGGGGTTGGAGGCGATGATGGCGATTCTTTTCGGCGGCGTGCTGGAAGTATGTGCGCTCATTTTGTTAAGTTTTTGACTGTTTTAAAATGTGCCGCAAATTTTCCCTCGAAATGCTGCCATCTGCAATATATTTACCCAAAAGTGCCATACACACTTTTTGGGAAGTGAATTCAGAATCAATAAATTAAGAAATATGCCCGACTTTCTCTTCAACAAAAAACTCTATTACAACCCCGTCGAATTCGCGCTCGACCGCATCGGCGGCGCCTGGAAAATGCCTATCCTCTGGCGGCTGAAAGACCGGGTGCTCCGCTACAATGAACTGAAAAAAGACATCCCGCACGTCACCCACAAGATGCTCACGACCCAACTGCGCCAGTTGGAAGAAGAAGGTTTTGTCACCCGCACGGTCTATCCGGTGGTGCCGCCGAAAGTCGAGTACGCGCTCACCGAGCGGGGGCGGCGCGCGATTCCGGTGGTGGACGTGATTCGCAATTACGGGCTGGAGTTGATGAAGGAGTTTGGGGTGGAGGAGGGGAAGAAGTAGCGCGCGCCTGAAAAAATGTCGTGTAAGCAAATATTGCTCCGCCAAATTGACCTTCAAAATCGTTCCGACCTGCCACTTTTTCAGCCACAAGCCCCACTTTTGGGTTTGGAAATAAATTTGAGAAAAGTTGTTGGGGGTTGATAACGAAGAGTACGCCGCGATTTATCAACCTTTATCAACCCTATAAACCTTTATCAACTCCTCAACAAATCCACACATCCACACATCACCAACAAAAATGACTTACGATAACTTCACCATAAAAGCCCAGGAAGCCATCCTCCAAGCCCAGCAAATCGCTGCCGGATACGAGCAACAGAGCGTTGACACCGCCCACCTCCTGAAAGGGATGTTGGCAGCCGACGACTCCGTGACGGATTTTTTGTTGAAAAAAGCCGGCGTCAACATGGCGCGTTTCGAGCAGGACCTGGACAAACTCATCTGGGAAACGCCGAAAGTGCAAGGTGCTGACAAGCAATACCTCACCAACGAAGCCAACAAAGCCATCGCCGCCGCCAAAACCATGCTCAAAGACTTCGGCGACGAGTACATTTCGCTCGAATTGCTCCTGCTTGGGATTTCCAAAGGAAATGACAAGACAGCACGCCTGCTCCGCGAACACGGCGCAACGCTGGAAACCCTCAGCGTCGCCGTCAAGGAACTTCGCAAAGGCCGCAAAGTGACCGACCAGACCACCGAACAAGTCTATAACGCCCTCCAGAAATACGCCATCAACCTCACAGAATTGGCCGAATCGGGCAAACTCGACCCCGTCATCGGGCGCGACGAAGAAATCCGCCGCGTGCTCCACATCCTCAGCCGCCGCAAGAAAAACAACCCCGTCATCATCGGCGACCCCGGCGTGGGTAAAACAGCCATCGTCGAAGGCATTGCCTGGCGCATCGTCCGCCACGACATTCCTGAAACCCTCGCGGGCAAAAAGATTTTTAGCCTCGACATGGCCGCACTCATCGCTGGCGCGAAATACAAAGGCGAATTTGAAGAGCGCCTGAAAGCCGTCATCAAAGAAGTTATTGACAGCAACGAGCAGGTCATTCTTTTCATTGACGAAATCCATACTCTCGTCGGCGCAGGCGGCGGGCAAGGCGCGATGGACGCGGCCAACATCCTGAAACCGGCGCTCGCGCGCGGCGAACTCCGCACCATCGGCGCCACGACGTTGGACGAGTACCAAAAATATTTCGAGAGCGACAAGGCCTTGGAACGCCGTTTTCAGTCCGTTTATGTGGACGAACCGAGCATGGAGGACACAATTTCCATCTTGCGCGGCATTCAGGAAAAATACGAGAACTACCACAAAGTGCAGATTCTGGACGAGGCCATCGTGGCCGCTGCCGAACTCTCCCACCGCTATATTTCCGAACGGAAATTGCCCGATAAAGCCATTGACCTCATTGACGAAGCAGCCGCCAAACTCCGCCTCGAACTCGACTCCGTGCCTGAAGAAGTGGACAAACTTGACCGACAATTGCGGCAATTAGAGATTGAACGAGAGGCAATTAAGCGGGAAAAAGACGAGCGGAAATTAGACGCGATGAACAAACAAATTCAGGATGTCCAGGAAAAACTCGACGGTTTGCGGGCAAAATGGCAATCCGAAAAAGAAATCGTGGAGGCCATCCAGAATTGCAAACAGAAGTTGGAAGAACTCCAAATTCAATATCAAAAAGCCGAACGTGAGGGGAATCTTGAGGTGGCTTCGCGGATAAAATACCAAGACATCCCGGCGCAGGAAGCCATGCTCAAGGCCGCCGAGGAAAAACTCGCCGAACTCGCGCCCGAAAACCGCATGACCACCCAAACGGTCACTTCCAACGACATCGCCGATGTGGTGGCGCGTTGGACGGGCATCCCCGTCGCCAAGATGATGAAAGGCGAAAAAGAGCGCCTGCTGCACCTCGAAGCCGAAATGCACAAGCGCGTCATCGGTCAGGATGAAGCCGTAGAAGCCGTCGCCGACGCCATCCGCCGCAATCGCGCTGGCCTCAGCGACCCCGACAAACCCATCGGCTCGTTCATTTTCTGCGGCCCGACGGGCGTAGGCAAAACCGAACTCGCCAAAGCCCTCGCCGATGTCCTATTCGACGACGAAAAAGCCATCACGCGCATAGATATGTCTGAATATCAGGAGAAACACAGCGTGTCGCGGCTTGTTGGCGCGCCTCCGGGCTACGTCGGCTACGACGAAGGCGGCCAACTCACGGAAGCTGTTCGCCGGCGTCCCTACTCGATTGTTTTGCTGGATGAAATTGAAAAAGCCCACCCGGATACTTTCAACATCCTCCTGCAAGTGCTCGACGACGGGCGTTTGACCGACAATAAAGGCCGCACAGCGAACTTTAAAAATACCATCATCATCATGACCTCCAACCTTGCCAGCACCGAAATCCGCGAAGCATTTGAGGACTACGATGAAATGCCCGACAAGCGCAAACACGAAGTGTTCGAGGCCGCCAAAGCCGCCGTGATGGATGCTCTGAAAATGAATTTGCGACCTGAATTTTTGAACCGCATAGACGAAGTCGTGGTGTTCCATCCGCTGCAAAAAGACCAGATGTCGCAAATTTTGGACATCCTGTTGGCCGACATTCGGGATATGCTGAAAAAGCAGGAACTTCAACTCGACGTTACCAAAGACGCGGCCAAAGTGCTGGTGGAACAAGGTTTCGACCCTCAATTCGGCGCGCGCCCACTCAAACGCACGCTCCAGCGCGAACTCGTCAACGAACTCGCCAAACACCTGCTCGCGGGCGACTACGAAAAAGGCGATACGGTGCTGATTGACGCTGACGGCGCGGGTTTGCTCTTCGGCAGGAAGTCGCAGATGAACGGGAAAGAGGTGGTGACGAAGCGGTTGGAAGAAGTGTAGCGATTGCGGATTGAGAGCGGCTTGTCTGGCAGTTTTGCTGGGCAAGCCGCTTTTTGTTTAAGCTTCTTCTCTTCCTTGCATCAGCATCTCGTTCGGGATTTTTTCGTAGTTTTGTGTTTCAAAATGTCACTTTTGATATGAGTGTTGCCAAGATCCAGCCGCCGCTGACCAACCTGCAGGTCGAAATGCTCAAATTGTTTGCCCGGCAATTGCCTGAAAAGGACTTGCTCGCCATTAAGGATATGATTGCCCAATACTTGCTGGAAAAAGCCTTTTCGGAAGCAGACAAGGCTTGGGATGAAAAGGGCTATTCGGTCGAATCTTTTCAACAGAAGTTTTGAAAAATCTCGATTTCCCAAAAATAGAAGTGCTGACTTTAGAGGAATTCAGCAAGATGCTGACGGCAGTTTCCTGAGTCATTCCCCCTCTCTTCTCGGCTTCAGCATCTCGTTCAGGATTTTTTCGCGGACGGGTTTGGAGACAAAGGCATCATGCTCCAGACAATTCAACATTAAAATTTTTGCTTTTAAAAAGTCAGAAATCCTCAAGACAATTTTTGGTGCTAAATTATTTGCCTTGCCATAACCTTCTAAAGGGTCATGAAAAAGAGTAAGAACACGGGTAAGGTCAAGGGCACGATTAAGAGCAAGGTCAAAGGCGCGAGTACGGGCAAGGTCAAAAGCACGGACAATATCAGCATGCACAAGATCAAGAGCAAAGGTACGCTCGAAGGCAAGATCAAGGGCAAAAGCAAGAACAAAATCGAGGAAAGGCGTATAAGTATGGGCTCGAGCAAGGGCAATAAAAACTGCAAAATCTCTTCTAATAACTTCGGGGTAGCGACTATTTTTTTTCAGCATAGATTTGTCTGCTGCTACAATCAAGGCGTTGATTTCATGCACCTTCAGCAATTCGTTGTTTTTTTGCTGCATCAATAAAAAAAGTTCATCTGCACTATCCAACATCCCCGCCACCAACAGAAATACCTCCTTCCATTTATCGTCGTAGAGGTGTTCGTTCACTAAGGTTTCCAATGTTCCTTCCCGCGCGTTGTCCACGATATACTTGGCAGTAAAATATTCCTGAAACGTCAGGTGCGCGAAGGAATGAACCTTTTTCGCTCTTTCCACAAAAATGCCGTGCTGGGCTTCGATGGATTTCAACACGGCGTGGCTGTCCACATCCAACTCCTCCGGTTTGAAGCCGGGCAGGTGTTCAATGAATTTTTCAATTTGTTTGGTCAGGATACGCTCCGGCACGAAGTACATATTCTCCGTGAAAGTCCCCCAGGCAATACGGGCGAACATGGATTTTTTCCGATTGATGGAAAGTTGCCGATACACTTCGTCACGGGTGATGCGGCGCGAAGCGTCCCAGTCGCGGAGCAAAGCATCAATGGCTTCTTCGTAGAGGTTGGCGCGGTTGGGCGGGAAATTGTTGCTGCGGTTATAGACGATGCAGAGCAAGGTCAGCAGTAGCGGCACGGAGGCTAATTCTTTGAGTTGGGGGCTGTTTTGCAGTTTTTGCCAACACTCCTGCCCGACTTTCGGCTCGGCGTGAAACCAGTTTTTGATAAATTTTTCGATTTGTTCCTCGTTGAAATCAGCCATTTCCACATCCGTGAACCTGTCGAACCAAAGGTTGTATGCCGCCACCCGGCAACTGATAATAAACTGGTTTTCACCGTATTTGTCTGAAAAATCTTTTATTTCCTGAATAATGCCGCTCTGGTTGGCTTCCTGACTCACCTCGTCCAGTCCGTCGAACAAAACGATGCAGTCGCCGTTTGTCAGCACCCGCTCCACAAATGGTTGGGCTTCATCGAACCCGCAAATGCTGAACTGCTCCACAATGAAATCCATCAGGGGTTTTTTCTTGTCTGCCCACTCGCGCAGGGTCACGAAGATGGGCAGTTTGCGCCGCTCGATTTGGCTGAGCGGTTGGAGCATCATCAGCGTCAAATAGCGCAGGTAGGTAGTCTTGCCCGCGCCGGGCTTGCCCAATACGATGAAGCGTTGGAGCTGATTCACAATGAGTTCGCCGTCCACTGTTTCGGCGATTTTTCCAAAAGTGCGGCGGTCGAGGTCGTGAAATTTTTCCAACTCTTCGGCACTGAGACCCAATTCAGCCGTGATTTTGTCTTTCAGGATGTTGGCGCGGACGTAGAGTTTTTCCAAAGGCTGCGGCTCGCGCATGGTCAGCACTTTGATGGTGCTGTTGCGTTCCAGCAGCCCGCCGACGTACTTCTTCGTCGCCGCCCCAAAAAAATCCCGCTCCCTGTTTTTCTCCTTCAAAAACGAATACCCGGCAGCCACGATGTCTTTCATCAGGTCAACGCCGAGTTCGATGGCAACTTGGATGTCTTGCATAAGCGTCTGTGAGTTGGAACGGCGGTAAAGATAGTAACGGGAATCTGCCGAAGAAAATACAGGAACATGCTAACCTTACACAACGAGGGCCAACCCGGTATACCGGGTTGGCCCTCGTTCTTTGAGTTTCTATCTTTTGAACTGTATTTTTCAACAACCAAACACCAGCACAGCAAAAATCATTTCACCCGCAATGGCCAAGTGGAACCTTTTCTGCTCGTCGCTATGAGGGAGTACAAGTTCCCAGGTTTTGCCGCCGTCGGCAGAACGGGAAATGCCGGTATCAGTGCTGCAAAAAAGATACGAACCTGCCTGTGCGATGTCATAAATGTCCCAAGCCAGTGAAAGCCCTGTGTCCGTGCGTTGCCAGGTTTTACCCTCGTCGGTGGATGTGTAGAGTTTGTTTGGCGCGTCGTTCCTCCGTAAACTGCCGTCAGTGGCGGTGATGAAGCCACCCTCGATGCGTTTTGTGTTGAATGCCGAGCCATCATTAGCCAGCACCAGACTCCAACTTTCGCCGCCGTCGGTCGAGCGGAGCAAACCTTTGTAGCCGCCGCAAAGCAACACGTCGCCTGATGCCGCGAAGTCATTGACTCCATTGTCAGCAAAGACATGTTTCCAACTGCCGCCGCCGTCGGTGGATTTATAGATGCCGCTTTCACAACCGACAAAAATGCTTCCGTTGGAAGTCTCCAGAACCGCCCGGACGGTTTTATCTTCCAGGGCATTGTGCATGGGTGTCCAAATGCCAGTGCCGGGTATTCCTTTGAAAAAACCGTTTTTGTAACTGCTGACATACAGCCCGTTTTGTCCGGGGAAAACATCGGTCACTTTTTCGCTGAGAAAACTCTCTTTTTCCCATAGCGGGGCTACAAGAGCCGCATTTCGGTGATATAAACCGCTTTCAGAGGCCAGATAAATTTCATCGCCGGCGGCGAAAACACGCCCGACCGCTATACGCTCCGGCAGCCCCTCGCTGACGTCGTTCCAGGTCTGTCCGCCATCTGTGGATTGAAAAATAACATTTGCCGTCGTTGGTAAAGATTTTTTCGATGCTTGCTGCTTGTCCGGAATGGCTGATAAAACAAGGCTGGTTGTTTCCCTCTGTTCTTGTTGACAGGAAATCAGGGATTGGAAAATGAGCAGAAGGGTGAGAATGCGGATGTGCATGATGCCGTTTGTGTTTGGTGAAACAATACGGCAAATGTGCAGGTGCGCTTGGCGCGGGCGGCTTTTTTGTATGTAAAACGATGTAACGAACTTGTAAAACGTTGTTTTCTGCAGCACTTTTCCTTCTTAACTCAAGTAAACATCAATTTGAGGCAAGCAATGGTCAGACCAAGTGCCAGCAGATATCGAAGCACAGGGGAATTGAACTTCAGGCTTCCAAAGTAAGAACCCAAAAGCCCTCCTGCGATAGTGGCTCCTATGGCGAATTGAATATCCCCGGTCAGATGAATACTTCCTGCCTGTAATTGCCCTATCAGGCCGGAAAGCGAATTGACAAAAATGAAAAGCGCCGAAACGGCGGCCGTTTCTTTTATAGTGGCCCATTTCATCAGAAGCATCAAGGGGCTTAATAAAATGCCGCCTCCAATACCGATCATACCGGAAAGCAAACCTATGCTTCCTCCGGAAAGCAAACCTGCCCATAGCGGGATTTCACGTGTCGGCTGCTCTTCGTTTTTAAACTGGTATAAAAGCCTTGCTATCGAAACTAAAATACAAATCGCCAGCACTTTTTTATAAACACTATCGGATAGCGCCACCATGCCACCCAAAAATGCCAATGGCACACTGGCAACAGCGAAGGGTAAAAACAGTTTCCAGCGAAAATGTCCTGCCCTGTAAAAACCTATGAAAGAAATAGCCGACACGCAGAGATTCATCACCAAAGCAGAAGACTTCATCATTTGAGGAGCCACGCCAAAAATGGACATGACTGCGAGATACCCGCTTGCCCCTCCGTGCCCGACCGACGAATATAAAAACGCTATCAGCGCCAGAAGCAATAAGAAGAATGCCAAGCCCACTTTTATCTAAATGCGTTTGACTTCGATGGAAGACAAATTTTTAATATGACGTCTGCCGGTAATGAAGTCTTTAGTTGAAATTGCCAAGATCCGATCGGAATTTTCAGCCAGATTTTTTTCCATCAACTTCTGTCACAATGTACAATGATTGGCCGATTTCGGTATTGAAGATTTCGTTCCACGAAAAGACCACCGCATAACCGTCAGATGCCTTGAAAATCAGATAATATTCGCTCAATTCTCGCGGCTTCCCTACTCCAATTTTTATTTTTTCCAAAATCTTCAACAGTTTCACCCCTTTTACATTCTTGTATTCTTTTTTGAATTCGCCCCGATGATTGGTTACTTTGAAGTTTTCCAGGTCGGATTTATCGTTCCGTGCAATTTCTTCAAACGAAACCGTAAAAATACTGTCAATCATCCCAAAGATTCGAATTGAGTCTGTTGGCACAGGTACTCTTTGCGCGGTTAAAGCACATGAAAATAGGAGGGAAAACAGTAATACTGTCGTAGTTTCTTTCATTCTATTTTGCTTTTGCAACAGCAATAATCTTTCTTAATGATTTTGGCAAAGGCACTTTTGCAGTGCATCAGACTGCTCAATGCTTCACCCTCCCTGCCCTTCAGTTATTTCTGCAGAAAATGGCTGCCGATAAAAGCGTTTGCCAGTTGCTTTATAGAGCGCATTTGCCAGTGCGCCAAAGACGGGCGGGAAGGGAGGTTCGCCCAAACCTGTCGGATCTATATCGTTTTCAACGAAATGGACCTCGATGTGCTTCGGAATTTCGCGATGCCGAATGATGCGGTAGGTGTGAAAATTGTTTTGTTCGGGCACACCGTCTTTCAGCGTCAAAGCGCCGTACAAAGCGTTTCCGATGCCGTCAATCACTGCGCCTTCCACCATGTTGGTGGCGGCATCGGGATTGACGACGATGCCGCAATCAACCGCGCTGAACACGTTTTGCACTACCGGCTCGCCTTCCTGCACTTTCAAATCTATGACATGGGCAGCGTAAGAATTATGGCAGAAATAGGCCGCGACGCCCCGGTGCAGGCCGCGTTTTTCCGGCGAGTTCCAACCCGATTTTTCTTTTACCAAATTTAAAACTCCTGCGTAACGGTCGGCATCGTAGTCGTTGTTGGCGCCCACCGGATTTTCTTTTGCGCGTTGCAGGAGTTCAAGCCGGAAATCAATCGGGTCTTTTCCCATGACTTCCGCCAGTTCGTCGAGGAATGATTGTTCTGCACCCGCGATAAAATTGGAGCGCGGCGCGCGAAAAGCGCCGATGGTGATGTTGGACGGGATTTCCCAACCTTCGGCGTGGTAATTGTCCACTGCGCCGGCCGGGAAGCGGTTGGCGTGTACCGCATGTTCGGGGATGCCGCCGCCTTTCACATGAAAGCCGATGAGATTTTTATTGGCATCCAGCGCAGCGCGGTAAGTAACCGTGTACATAGGCCGGTAAATCCCGTAGGTCATGTCGTCTTCTCTGGTGTAAATCAGTTTGACGGGTGCATTTGCCTTCCGGGAAATCAGGGCTGCTTCGACGAGATAATGCCCGTAAGCGCGGCGGCCAAAGCCTCCGCCCATGCGGGTCATCTGAATATCAATTTTTTCAACAGGCAATTCCAGCCTTTTCGCGAGTGTTTTTTCGGCGAATTCCGGCGCTTGTAAAGGAACTACAAACAACGCTTCCGTGTCCGTCACATGGGCAAAACAGTTCATCGGCTCCATGGTGTTGTGGGCCAAAAACGGGGCAGTGTAGGTGCGTTCGAGGATTTGGGCGGCGTTTTTGAAGGCTGTTTCGGGATCGCCGTCTTTTCGCAGTTGCGTGGCCGGTTTTTGAGCCATTTCCTGCATTTTGGCATAATGAACCTCTGTGTTTTCAAGCCCGGCGGGGATAAGTTCTTCCCATTTGCCGCCCCAGGCATTCACTGTTTCCTTTGATTCCGTGATAGGTTCCCACTCGATTTGCAATTTTTTCCGAGCGTTCATCACTTCCCATGTCGTGTTGCCCAGCACTACCACACATTCGTTGAACGTCCGGGTGTCAAAAGCTGCTCTTTCGTACCCTTCCGGGTAAACGGTGATGGTGAACACGTCTTTGATGCCCGGCATCTTACGTGCTTTAGAGGCATCATACGATTTCAATTTCAAACCAAAAGCGGGTGGATGCTGTATCATGGCAATCAACATTCCCTCCTTCCGATAATCCAAACCGAAAAGGGGTTTTCCCGTTACGATGCTCAGGCCATCTACATTTTTTTGAGAACGGCGCACGATGTTGAAATCCTTTGCAGCCTTTAATGTCACATCTTTCGGAACGGGGACGGTCGCCGCTTTGGAAGCGAGGTCGCCGTATTTTGCTGATTTTCCGCTTCTTGCATGGTATAAAACACCCTCTTTTGTTGTCACCTCTTCTACCGGCACATTCCAGGTCTGGGCGGCGGCTTCCCGCAACATCTGGCGGGCAGAAGCGCCTGCCGTGCGCAGGGGTTTCCAGGTCGTCCGGACGGACTGGCTGCCGCCTGCCATCTGGCGAACAAAAAGTGATGTATTAAAAGGCGCTTGCTCCACGACGACATCTTTCCAATCCACATCCAACTCCTCCGCTACGATCATAGGAAGCGACGTTTTCACGTTTTGCCCAAATTCGGGGTTGGGCGCCATGATTTTGACGACGTTGTCGCCTGTGATTTTGATGTAGCCGTTGATTTCGACCCATTCGGGGGGAATATCATTACCCTTCGACAGGACTTCGGCAGGTTTGGCTTTTACAAACCAGTTGAAACCGAGCATCATGCCGCCGCCGGAAATGGCCGAAACTTTTATAAAGGCGCGTCTGCTATAAGTGGTGCTGACTTTTTCCATTTTGATTGCTTTTAGTGATTATTTACCACATAGAGCACATAGGTATTTTCACATAGAAAAAATAGGCGCATCGCTTTTTCAACGCTATGTGGCCTATGTGAAAGTATCTATGTGTTTTATGTGGTAATGTGATAGATAAGGGCATTAACTGATTAACGTTTTGCGGCTGTTTTGATAGCTGCCTTGATGCGCGAATAGGTACCACAGCGGCAGATATTGCCGCTCATATAGAGCTCGATGTCCTCGTCGCTGGGGTTGGGATTGTTTTTGAGTAAAGTCACCGCGCTCATAATCTGCCCCGCCTGACAGTAGCCGCATTGCGCCACATCGTGCTCGATCCAGGCTTTTTGCACGGGGTGGTCGCCGTTTTCAGACAGCCCCTCGATGGTCGTGATTTCTCCTTTTTTCACCTCTGACACAGGCAACTGACACGAGCGGACAGCCATGCCATCCAAATGTACCGTGCAGGCGCCACACATAGCCATTCCGCAGCCGTATTTGGTGCCTTGCAGGTCGAGGTGATCGCGCAATACCCACAACACGGGCGTGGAAGGGTCCAGGTCCACCCGATGGATTTTTCCGTTGATTTTCAAATTAAATTTGGCCATAAATACAAGCGTTTAAGCGTGGCAAATTTATAGGGCATTTTTGGGGAAAAATTTAGTTTTTCAGATAATAGTTTACAAAATTCAAACAAGAGGCTGCTTAAAGTTTTTCCAGCAGATGCTTTATAGGTAAAACATTCCGGCAAAAAACTTTAGACAGCATCAAAATCAGGATTGAGAAAAAGGGCAATGGGAAGGTGCTTGTGCGTGGGAATCAAGTTTACTCAACCTCTGACACAAGGCTAATGCAGGTTAAATTTCCCGATAGTTCTCTGCCCGAAAACGCGGTGTACAAACGCAGAAAAACACTAAATCACCGCTCCCGGTGTTTTCAATCCGCTGCCGGATACCCGCAGGAATGACGACCACGTCGCCCGGAGAAACATCCGTCGGAAGCAAATCGCCCACTTCCACGCGACCTTGTCCGGACGCGATAAGGTAACGCTCCACTGTGCCAACCAAAAAATGCCAACGGGTCTGGCGACCTTCCGGGAGCCGGGCACGGGCGATGGAAGCCGCCGGGTCATCAGGTGAGTTGAGGTTTTCAAGGATGAAAACGCCTTCTTCTATGAAGAATTCGTCGGTTTCGACAGGTTTGAAGATTTGTGGCTGCATACAGTTACTCACTTTTCAAACTTTTTACGGGATTCGCCAAGGCCGCTTTTACGCTCTGAAAACTCACCGTCAAAAATGCAATCGCCACTGCCACCGCTCCTGCCAGCACAAACACCCACCATTGAATATCAATGCGATAGGCAAAATCCGAGAGCCACTTGTTCATCAAAAAATAGGCGACGGGGCTGGCAATCAGAATCGCCACGACGACGAGTTTCAAAAAGTCTTTTGCCAACAAACCCGTGATGCCTGCGACGGAGGCGCCCAACACTTTTCGGATGCCGATTTCCTTCGTGCGCTGATAAGCAGCAAAAGTCGCCAAGCCGAACAGCCCAAGACAGGCAATTAAAATCGCCAAGCCCGCAAACACCATGTAAAGATTTCCCTGCCGCATTTCCGACTCATAAAGCCGCCCGTAGTTTTCATCCAAAAACGTGTAATCGAAAGGGAAATCGGGGTTGAATTTTTTCCAAACCTGCTCTAAATGCGCCAGCGCGGCGGGTGTGTTGCCGCTGATTTTCACCGAAATAGCGTTCAAATTGTTTTTTTGGCGAGGAACGAAAAATATCATCGGCACAATTTCCTGATGCAGGCTCTCGAAGTGAAAATCGCGCAAAACGCCCACCACATAACAGTCCTTTCTTCCTCCGTAAATGAGCCGCTTACCGATGGCCTCGTCCGCCGATTTCCAGCCAATGGCACGCACCGCAGCCTCGTTGAGCAGCCAGGCTTGTGTCGTGTCGGTTGGAAAATCGCGCGACAGGTTTCGCCCTGCCGCGAGCGGAATTTGGTAAGTCGGTGCGAAATCCATGTCAACCGCCAGCATTTTCAAACTGGCGGTAAGCGGCGCCATCGTGTCGCCCATTTGCACGCTTTCGCCGTCGAGTTCGTCGAGCAAACGCCCTGCCGGCAGACGCGAAGAGCATCCGGCGTTCACCACGTTCGGGCTGGTCAGCAATTCGTCGCGGAAGGTTTCCCATTTTTGGAGGAGCGGGCCGTTTTGCGGCAGCACCACGATGCGTTCTTTGTCGAGGCCGAGCGATTTATTTTGCATAAAATTCAACTGCCGGTAAATCACAACAGTGCTCACAAGCAAAGCCATCGACACGGCAAACTGCGTGACAACCAATATTTTGCGCAGCGAAATATTGCCCGTGCCGGAACTTGTCAAGCCTTTTAACGCCGTCACAGGTTTGAACGACGACATAAAAAACGCCGGGTACAGCCCCGCCAAAATGCCTGTCAACAAGGCCACGCCGAGCAATGCCACCGGCACATACCAGACCGTCAGCAGCGAGGGGGTGAGCTCTATGCCCAAAGAGTTTTTGAGCAAAGGCAAAGCCGCAGCTGCCAGTCCAAATGCCAGCACCGAAGCGCCAAGCGTCAGCAACACACTTTCGGCAAGAAACTGGACGATGATTTGCTCGCGCCGAGCGCCCGACGACTTGCGTACCCCGATTTCACGGACGCGACCGAGCGAAAACGCCGTAGAGAGATTGACGTAATTGATGCCCGCAATGAGCAAAATGATGAAAGCGATGAGGCCAAAAAGCCGCACACGAGCGAGGTCGCCGGGCGGCTCCAGTTCGTCGTCGTTATGGCTTTGCAGGTGAATATCGGTGAGTTTTTGCAGGTGAAGTTGCGTCCACGACGAAGGTTTGGGTGCGTCGGTCACGCCTGGCGGCGGAGGCGGGAAAACTTCATCCAAAAATTTCGGAAAACGCGCCTTCATCTTCTCCGGGTCGAAGCCCGACGCTACGAGGATGTAGGTATTGAAAGCGTTGTTGCCAAAATTCGTCTGCAAATTCCGCTCGCCATACAAGGTCGAATCGCGCAGAGAGGAAAACGAAAACAGAATGTCGGGGTGCCAGTGCGAAGCTTCGGGAAAATCCTTAAACACGCCCGTTATTTTGAATTTGAACTGGCTGTCCAAACCCAGCACCTGGTCGAGCGGGTTTTGGTCGCCGAAATAGCGTTTCGCCGTGCTTTCCGAAATGGCTGCCTGCCACGGCGCCGAAAGTGCCGAGTTCGGGTCGCCTGACGTGAGTGGCACGGTGAAGACTTTGAATAAATTTTCGTCGGCGAAAAACGTCTCGTTTTCGGTGTAACGGTTGTTATTCTCCGTTCGCACCACTGCGCCGAAATTTCTCAAAATGCGCGTAAGTGTTTCTATTTCAGGAAAATGTTGTGGCAGCAAAGTCCCGAACGGCGGTGCGATGGCACTCAGGTGTAAGTTCAGAGAACCATCCTGATTGTAAAAGCTTCGCGTGACGCGCCAGGTGCGGGCGGCGTTGGCGTGGTAGCGGTCGTAGCGCAGTTCTTTGGAAATGTAGAGCGCGATAATGAGGCAGCAAGCCAGCCCGATGCCCAGCCCGGCGAGGTTGAGCAGAGCGTTGAGTTTGTTTTTCCGCAGGTTGCGCAGGGCAGTGAGGAGATAGTTTTGAATCATGGCCGTAAGTTGTAAATTAGGCTGTTCAAGGGGATGTTGGTATGGGACAGGACAATTCACTGCCTCTGCACCCCTAAAATCTTATTCACTTCGCAACGAACTGACAGGATTCGCCAGCGCAGCTTTCAGGCTTTGAAAACTTACCGTCAGGAGTGCAACTAAAAATGTTGCTGCCAGCGACAGCAAAAAGATATTTGCGCCAATAGAAATGCGGTAGGCATAGTCGGCCAACCAGTTGTTCATTGCCCACCATGCCAGCGGGGCGGCCACGACGAATGCGAAGACAATCAGCCGGGCATACTCTTTCCCGAACAGCCAGAGGATGGCCGGCACCGATGCGCCCAGCGTTTTGCGGATGCCGATTTCTTTCGTTTTCCGTACCACCATGAAAGCGGCAAGACCGTACAATCCGAGACAACCGATGAAGATGGCGATGCCTGCAAACAGCCGTACCAATTGTAGCAGCGTCGCCTCTTCTTCATAAAATTCGGCAATCCAGGCATCCATGAAATCGTATTCATAAAACTGGTCGGGGTAAATCGCTGTCCATGTTTTTTCAATCGCGGCGAGCGCAGGCTGAGTGTTTTGTAAATTAATTTTTACCGCACACACGTCGTAGTTGTCAAGGTTGCTGCCCATGCATACTGGCTCGATGGCATCGCGGAACGATTGGCTGTGAAAATCCTTCACCACACCCACTACCGTATTCGGGCGGCCATCTACATCGAGTTTTTTACCAATAATTTCTTCGGCGGAAGCAAGATTAAGTTTTTTTACAACCGTTTCGTTCACAATGAATTCGCGCAAAGTATCGCTGGCTTGAAAGTTGCGGCCAGCCACGAATTGCAACCCAAACGTTTCGATATAGTCGGCATCAGCAAATTTTACATTGATAACCCAGGGCTCCTTTTCAGTTCTGCCATCCAGCCTGACTTGTGTTTGCCAGTTTGAACCTGATGCAGGCGGCTGCATACAAAGGCTGATATTTTCGACACCCGCAATTTGCCCTAACTCCTGTTTAAGCGTTCTTTTTTTGTCAGGTTCTCTGCCTGCCAATGGCACTGTCACAATACCCTCGCGGCGGAATCCGAGGTCGGCATTGCGGGCATATTCCATCTGTCCCGTCACCACCACTGCACCGATTATCAGGATTTGAGAAATGGCAAACTGAACGCCGACCAACACGCGCCGCAACGAAAAACTGCCTGTCTGCCGACTGTCAAGCGCGCCTTTCAACGACTCTACGGGCCGGAAACCGGACTGCACCACACCGGGATAGGCTCCTGCCAGGAAAACCACAACGAGCATGAGTACGGCTAAAAAGCCATAGAGTAACGTATCCCGCGAGAAATCGAGTGTCAAATTCAAGCCGGTCAAATCGTTCAGGAAAGGTACGCCCAATCGCGCCAGCAAAAGGCTTAAACCAGTGGCTGTCAGCACAATAAGGCTCGTTTCAGCCATGAATTGCCAGAATAATTGGCCGCGTGTGCTGCCCATCGTTTTGCGTACGCCTACCTCGCGGGCTCGGTTGAGCGCCTGCGCGGTAGCCATGTTGACGAAGTTGACGCAAGCCGTCAGGAGCAAAAAAAGGCCGATAAGCGAAAGTGTCCAGAGGTAGCTCTCACTGGTACCCGAACCGTAGTCAGGGTCGAGATGTACCGAGGTGAGCGGCACCGCGTGGTAGTACCAGTTTTTCACTTCCGGGTGGAAATATTTTTCTTTAAAACTCGTGAAAGCCGATTCCAGTTCTGCCGCCGAATGGCCTTCGCGAAACAGCACATAACATTGGGTACTGCCCTGAATGCCACCCCAATTTTCGAGCATGAAACGGGCATTCGAATCAGCGGCCACCATCGTTTTCCAGGAGGTGTACATCTGGTACTGCAAAGCCGTGTTGTCCGGGATGTCTCTCAAGATACCCACTACCCGAAAATCGAATTGGGCGTTGAGTTTGAACGTTTTGCCCACAGCGTCGGTAGTACCGTAGTATTTGCGAGCCAGTTTTTCGGTCAAAAGCGCCGTGTAAGGTTCGCGAAAATCTGCCAAACTGCCTTGAACCAACGGCAAATCGAAAATGTCGAATAGTTCTGGCTCGGCCACTGCCCGGATGTCTTCCTCTTTGAACTTGACCGGCGCGACACCTTGTTCAGCGATGGTAATCAACGAATTGCTACGTCCCGACACCATCGCCGTTTTTTCCAAAAAGGAGTACTCCTGCCGCAGCGCCGTTGACATAGGGAAGGGTGTAAGCGGCATTTTATCTACCGTCTCGCGCCGCGATTCGGTGCCAATCAGGGCAATTCGGTCAGATTTTGAGTGCCAGGCGTCGAAACTCAGGTGCTGACGTACGAGCAGGAAAATCAGGATGCTGCAAGCGATACTCAATGCCAGTCCGAACACATTGAGTAGTGTGTAGGAAAGATTTCGGCGCAGGTTGCGCAGGGCGACGGTGATATAGTTTTGAATCATAGCAAAAAGGAGGAGAACATCCCTTCCATTACTCTCCTCCATACCCTGTGCCGAAATATTTTTTACCTGATAATCAATTTTTTAGAAAAATAAAAGTGGTGAAAAAGTGTTCGCTTTCGGACGCTTGTGTGTGCGGGAGCGGACGGAAAGGGGGAGATAGCAAGATGTCACTTACCTGAGTTAAAACGAACCAACTTAGGCCAGTCAATTGAGCCGTCGGACAGGCAAAATTCTTTAGCAAATTCTACGACAAACAAGTTTATCATTTTGGCGTAAGCTTCCACGAAGGCCTCGTTTTTCTCTTTAGACTTATAACCTAATGGCTCCACGATTTCTGTGTACAAATCTGCATCGCCTGAAACGAACTCCCAAAATTGCTGACCGCAATATTTGAAATAATCACCCTTATCAGGTTTAGTGTCACGGCCATAACAACAGCCATTCACTGCTACGACGTGAACACCTGAGCCACTGGTTCTCAGAGTTTTTATAGCAGATTTAAAATCGGAACGCATCTTTTCAATCTGGCTGGAGTTGCCCCAATTAGGCCCAGATTTGATGTTCACGATATAGCGAAGGCCCTTTTGTCGAACTCCAAGTCAATGCCGTTAATACCGGATTTTCTTCCCCCATACACCTTGCCATTGACGAAAATTGCCAAACCTTCTAACCAGTCGCCAAAAATTGTTTCTTCATTGGAAGAGATAAAGGCATCGGTAAGACTGCGCACAATTTGCTCGGCAGTCAACAGATATTTTGCCCGAAAAAGGTAAGGATTTTTTTTTCGGAGAATCGTCTTGAGTTTGAGCCCTTGGAGACTGGAGATGCGTTTTTCGTGAAACTTGCCAATATTATCCTCCACGTACTGCTGAACGCTTTTTAGGTCTATCTGATTCATATTTTCCGTTTGGTTCGAGCAAGTAAAGTTGAATGGGCTGAAGTTGGCTTTTCACCAACTCATAGTATTCGGGTACAATTTCGATGCCAATGGAATTTCTGCGAAGCTTTTGAGCCATTGCATTAGTCGTTCCAGAACCCATAAAAGGGTCGAGCACAGTATCACCTTGTTTAGTGAAAAGTTTAATAAACCATTCAGGCAATTCTTCAGGGAAGGCCGCGCTGTGGTTTTTGTTGCTACACTCAGTCGCTAAATGCAGGACGTTGGTGGGGTAAGCCTTGTCTCGGTCAAGCCAGTTTGAAATATTTTTCCCAAAACCGCTCCCGACTTTAGAGTTATCACGGATTTTGTCTGTTTCGCTCAAGTTTTTAAGGCGTGATTTTGCCCAATCACCCATTGGCACCATCACTTCCTCTTGATACATATTGAACTGCTTATGCTTATTGAACTGCAACAGACGTTCCCATGCATCTCGAAAACGGTTGGGCCATTTGCCGGGATAACAATTTTTTTTGTGCCAAATAAACTCTTCCGTCCATAGCCAACCTTGCTTCCTCATTGCCAAAATCAGCTCCATAACATAAGTGCTACGTTCGCCATCTACTACTTTCTCCTTGATATTCAAGACAAAGGTGCCAGTTGGCTTCAACACACGCAGTAATTGTTCAGAAACGGGCAAGAACCATTCAACGTACTTGTCAGGGTGTACACCGCCATAGATTCCTTTGCGCTGATCAGCGTAAGGAGGAGAAGTAAAAATGAGATCAACCGAATCATTTGGCAACAACTCCAACACCTCTCTACTGTCACCTAAATACAAGTCGGTTTTGATTTGAACCGGAGCATATGGCTTTATCTCACTCATGACGGCACAAATATATTTTGCAAATTTTGAAACAAAAAGTTTTCAGCAAAGTAAGTTTGATTAACCACTTCACCGACCCAAATGCACCAGCAACACGCTCACGTCCGCCGGATTCACGCCTGAAATGCGGCTGGCCTGGCCGATGGTGCGGGGCTTCATGCGAGAGAGTTTTTGCCGGGCTTCGTTGCTCAGGCCATTCACGCCCGCGTAGTCGAAGTCGGGGTGCAGGTGCAAATCTTCGAGCCGCGCCATACGCGCTACCATGTCCTGCTCCTTCTGGATGTAGCCCTCGTATTTGATGTTGATTTCAGCCAGTTCGACAAATTCCTGCTCGTATGGCGTGAGGAAGTTGGCGAGTTCGGGGAGTGCTTTTGCCAAACCGGGCATGTCCACCTGCGGGCGCAGCAGGATGTTGTACAATTTCACTTTTTGACTAACCGGTGCAGAATCAACCGATTGCAGATAGCCGTTGACCTCGCCGGGACTGACGGAAGCGTTTCGGAAAAAGGCTTCGATTTCGGCGGCGGCCTGCGTTTTTGCCCGCACTCTGTCCATGCGAACGTCAGTGCCTTGCACACCGAGGCGGTGCGCGATGGGCGTGAGCCGCAAATCGGCGTTGTCCTGCCGCAGCAAAATCCGGTATTCGGCGCGGCTGGTGAACATCCGGTAAGGCTCTTGCGTGCCTTTGTTCACGAGGTCGTCAATCAAAACGCCGATGTAAGCTTCGGAGCGTTTGAGCACGAGCGGCGCTTCATTTTTTACTGCCAATGCGGCGTTCAGCCCAGCCATAAGCCCCTGACAAGCGGCCTCTTCGTAGCCCGTCGTGCCGTTGATTTGACCTGCGAAAAAAAGGTTTTTTACCAAGTTGGTTTCCAGCGTCGTCTGCAACTGCGTCGGTGGAAAATAGTCGTACTCGATGGCATAGCCGGGGCGGAACATTTTGGCATTTTCCAAACCCGGTATTTGCCGAAGTGCTTTGTACTGAACATCTTCGGGCAAAGAAGAAGAGAAGCCGTTGATGTAAATTTCCACCGTGTCCCAGCCTTCTGGTTCGATGAAAAGTTGGTGGCGGTCTTTGTCGCTGAATCGGTCAATTTTGTCCTCGATGCTGGGGCAGTAGCGCGGCCCTACACCCTGAATGCGCCCGTTGAACATGGGCGATTTGTCGAAACCCGTGCGCAGCGTGTCGTGCACATTTTGGTTGGTGTAGGTAATCCAGCAACAAAGTTGTTTTTCCAAAAGCGGCGTGTCGTTGTAGGAAAATTTGCCCGGCGGGAAATCGCCTTCCTGCACTTCCATTTTGGAATAATCGAGCGAGCGCCCGTCAATGCGCGGCGGCGTTCCGGTTTTCATACGGCCAGCCTCGAAGCCAAGTTCGACGAGTTGTTCGGTGATGCCTTTGGCCGCCGATTCGCCCGCGCGCCCGCCGCCAAATTGTTTTTCCCCGATGTGGATGATGCCGTTCAAAAACGTGCCATTGGTGAGCACAACTGCCTCACTTTCAATTTCCAAACCCATGCCAGTCACCACGCCGCGCACCCGCCCGTCTTTCACAACGAGGCCGCGCACCATTTCCTGCCAGAAGTCAATGTTGGGGTGTTGCTCCAGCATTTGCCGCCATTTTGCGGCGAATCGCATCCGGTCGCTTTGCGCACGCGGACTCCACATGGCAGGGCCTTTGGAACGGTTGAGCATCCGAAATTGCACGGCCGTGTGGTCGGTCACAATGCCCGAATAACCGCCCAAAGCGTCCACCTCGCGCACAATTTGGCCTTTCGCCACGCCGCCCATAGCAGGGTTGCAACTCATTTGGGCGATGGTTTGCATATTCATGGTTGCCAGCAGGACTTTGCAGCCCATGTTGGCGGCAGCGACGGCGGCCTCGCAACCCGCGTGGCCTGCGCCGACGACGATGACATCGTATTTTGGAAACATTTTTTCTACGGTTGACGGTCCATGGCTGACGGTGGACGGCGTTTTAAACTCGTTTTTTGTAAAAAAAGTTGGCAAAGGTACAAAAAGTCAACGTCGGGAGGGTTTGCAAACCCTCCCGACGTTATTTGTTCTACCGCAACACCGCCACATCTCCATACCGCTCCAGCGTCATCACCCGCCCGCAAAAAGCGACTTTCGCCCGCAAATGCCACACGTACACTCCGGGCGCCATCATTTTTTGTTTGAACAATCCTGTCCAGTTATCGTCGGGCCTTTCCGACCAGAACATAAAGTTACCCCAGCGGTCGTACACCTCCATGCGGTATTCGAGCAACTCCAGATTGGGCGCAAAAAAGGTTTGGAAAGTTCGGTTGTTTTCTTGTTCGGCTTCCGGCGAGAACACATTGGGAACAAATACAAAGTCCTGATTTTCAGAAAAATCTTCCCAAACGACGGAGCTCTCGCCGCGCACTGTTTCGCAATGATTCGTCGCTTCCACCCACACGGGGCCCGCTTCCGTTACCGTGACGGAGGGTGTTTTTGCGCCGTTCGACCAGGTCATTTGGAGTCCCGTCAAATCGCCGGATAGTTCTGGTGCAAGCGTGATTTCTGCTTTGTCGCATGGGATGACGAGCGTGCCGGGCAGCGAAATTTCCAAACGTGGGGAGGCTTCGACAATGCTTGTTTGTTCAAAAACGCAGCCGTTTTGGTCTTTTACAAACACTGTGTAACTGCCCGCCTCGAGGTCTTCGAATAAGGTATTTGTTTGAAAATCACTATTGTTCAAAGAAAAACCTGTCGGCGAACTGCCGCCTCCAACTATGGAAATGGCAAGCGAACCTGTCGGGGTGGTTGGGCAGGAAATTTCAGGGTTGATTTCAAAATCCAGCGCGGGCCAAGCCGTCACGGCTACCGTAACGGTGGAGTCGCAGCCTTCAAAACCCAGAAAATGGAAATCCCGCGTCTCGCCCGGCGTGATGTCAGCGCCATTAAAAGTGTAAACTTCATTGGGGCAAATTTTGACTTCGAGTAGTTTGGTGGAAGTCTTTTTTTCAAGAACTGAAACGGTGACGACCGAGTCGCAACCTAGATAATTGGTCAAAGTGAAATCCTGCGTCTGCCCGACGGCCAAGTCTGTGCCGGCGTAGTTGTACGTTGTTCCGGGACAGGTTTTTACGTTCAAATTTGAACTCGAAATCGGCAAGGCCGTGACCGAAACCGTGACGACCGAATCACAACCCAAGTAATTTGTCAAAATGAAATCCTGCGTCTGCCCGACGGCCAAGTTTGTGCCGGCGTAGTTGTACGTTGTTCCGGGACAGGTTTTTACGTTCAAATTTGAACTCGAAATCGGCAAGGCCGTGACCGAAACGGTGACGACCGAATCGCAGCCCACCGAATTTGTCAGGGTAAAATCCTGCGTCTGCCCGACGGCCAAGTCTGTGCCAGCGTAGTTGTAAGTTGTACCGGGACAGGTTTTTACGTTCAAAATCGAACTCGAAGTCGGCAAGGCCGAGACTGAAACTGTGACGACCGAATCGCAACCCAAGTAATTTGTCAAAATGAAATCCTGCGTCTGGCCGACGGACAAGTCTGTACCAGCGTAGTTGTAAGTCGTTCCGGGGCAAGTTTGGAATTGGGCAGTACCCACTGTCGGTGCGCATTTGGGATTGTCCACCAACAAATCCACAAAACCTTTTGCGCCGCAGCCGGTGAGCGTCACCGGGTTTTCACCAATGATTATTTCCCACGAAGAACTCAGCACGGAACTATCAATTTGAACGACATAGCCGGTCGAAAGCACATTTAAAAAATCGAAGCCGCCGTTCGCAGTAGATTGACTTGCAGCGACTTGTGCATTATTTTCCAATAATAAAACCGGCACGCCCGACACCAAAGTATCCGCTGCGTCAATGATGCCGTTGTCGTTCACGTCGGCCCAAATTTGGCCTAAAATGTCGCCGCTTCCCTGATACAAATCGAGCGTGAGCGGGGCGCTTTGCGCTTCGCAACCGTTCAGGTCCACAAGTTCAGCCCAGTAAGTGCCGCTCTGCGTCGCCACAAAATCGCCGCTCACAGCGCCGGGTATCGGCGCACCGTTGAGATACCATTGCCAACTTACAATGTCGGGCAAAGCAGGCATACAAAGCGTGTCGGGATTGCAACGCGAATGGCAGCCCGAAGGCAAGGCCGCGATATTGGGGCCGGGAAAAATGACGACCGTGTTGCTCTGAGCCATGCAGCCAAATTCATTTACCACACGGATGAAATACAGCCCGGCCTCTTCGGTCGTCAGCGGGTCTGTGCCCAACTCGCCGGTGTTCCAAAGAAATTGCCAGTTGGCGGGCTGCGGGCCGGTGTAATAGATGGTGCTGGGCATTCCTGCGCACACATTATTCGTCGCGAGGCTGAAACCTGAAGGCAACGGATTCACGGTCACATTAAATGGTAGTGTGATGGCAGTACAACCCGTGCCGAGATTGGTGATCGTGACGGTGTAAATGTGTGTACCGACAGTGAGTTCGTTGCCCCGGTCTTCTGAAAAAGTAATAATTTCGCTGTTGCCGTTGCCGCCGCTCCAGAGGTAGTTGAAATTGCCGTTGTCGAATACTTGCAGGTTCACGTCTTCCCCCGCACACACGGCAGTACTTGGCGACGACACGCCTGTTATTTGTCCGAAGTCGTTGATTTCTAATGCTTTTATCATGCCAACGGGAGCAGGATTCACTTCTACGGTTTTGGCTGGCGGCGAATAAGTGCAGCCGTTCGCATTGGTCAACGTCACATCGTAAACGCCTTCCACACCGACTGCGATAGTGGATGAGACTGCACCGGTTGACCACAAATAATTAGCGCCCGAAGCAGCGGGCGCGTTCAGTGTTATTGTTTTTCCTTCGCAAACCACGCTGAGGCCTGCCGGCGTGATATTGCCGCCCAAGGGGTTGGCTGTGATGGTCACGGGTTGTGAAAAAGTGGCTTTGCAGCCATAAAGGTTGGTCGTCGTCAGCGCCACATTGTAGGCGCCGGCAGAGGAAAAACTGTGATAGGCAACTGCCGCGTCAGAGGTATTGAGATTGCCCGAAGCCGGGTCGCCGAAGTTCCATGCTACCGATACGATGCCGTTGGCGGGCGAAGGGCTGAACTCGGTCGCGTTGTTCACACAATTGGCCGCCGGAGCTGCAAAACTCGGTGTAGGCGGCGTTGGCACAAAAACATTTTCGGAAACAGAAGAGCTGCAACCGCTGGCTGTCGTGACGGTCAGCGTGGCGGTGAAATTCCCGGCTGAAGTGTATGAATGGCCGGGCGAAGGCTCAATGCTCGTCGCGCCCGTTTCCCCGAAAGTCCATTGCCAACTTGCAAAATCCGCTTCCGGCAAACGGGTGCTTTCATCGGTGAAAAAAGTGGAGTCGCCAGGGCAGCCCATTTTTTGGGAAAATTGCGCAACTGCTTCTACATCAACCGAATCGAGCACGACGCACTCGGCGCCATTGGTCAGTTGAGCGTACAACACGACGATATATTTGCCCGCATTGGGGAACACAAAATTCGGCGCTGTGCCGGTCGAACTTCCCAGATAGTCGCTGCCCGATTCGCCAAAATGCCAAACTGCTGAGCCGGGCTGATACTGTCCCGACAAGTTGACGAGATTGAATTGGAAAGAGTCGCAACGCGCCGAAGGCGAAATTTTGAAATCAACATCGCCGGGGTCGCATTTGGGGCCGTGACTGGGATTGTGGCAAACGCCACCACAATATTCAAAAACGCGCACCGTGCCATCGCTGGCCGTGCAGCCGTATTCGTTGGTCACACTGGCAGAATAAAACCCATATTGATTCGTGGAATAAACAGGGGCGTTCACGCCGAGTGGCACTCCATCACGAAACCATTCGTAGTCAAAATCGCCGTCGTCGGGCGTAAGCGCAGTAATGAAAACGTAGCGGCTATTAGCACAAAAACCCGTCGGGTCGGCGGTCGTCACGCTGATATTTGGCACCGGATACTGATTTACCGTGAACTCGGTCGCGCCTTTGCAGCCGTTGGCATCGGTGACGGAGAGCGAATAGGAACCGGGCGTTACAACTGCCGAAGTAGTGCCGCTGATAGTGCTGCCCGATTCGTCTTGCCACGCATATTCAGCGTAAACAGCAGCAGCCAGCGCTGTGCCTGTTTCATTAGGGCAAAGGCCGACAGGGTAAGCCGGCACAGGTTCAGGATTGGCGTGGACGGTCACAGGGAAATTGGCCGACGAACCGCAGCGCGTGAGCCGCACCGTGTGGTTGCCCGGCACTTGCCAGAAGATTTCCGCCGCGTTTTTGCCCTGCCCGCTTTTGACTGTTCCCGCACTCGCAGGTATTATTTCCCATTGGTAGTCAATATTTTGAAATGAAATCGCCGAATAAGACCCAACCGTGCCAGCGCAGACTTGCGGCGTACCCGTAACGGCAACTGGCGGCAAAGGCTGCACGCTCATCTGAACGGTGTCGGAAATACAGCCCAGCCCGTCGGTGGAGATTTGCGCCACAGAAATCCAACGCGGGGCAGAGTTCCCCCAAGTCACGTTCACGTTTTCACCCAACTGAGTTGATGGATTGGCCGCACCGTTTTTGATTTTCCATTCCAAAGAAAAAGGCGAATTGCCGCTCAAGGTGTAAGTGTAGGGTGCGCCGGGGCAAATCAAAGCCGGGCCTGAAATGCCGGCGGGCTTCGGCGGGTTGGCGACGACTTTTATGCGCCATTCGGCAGCGTCGGAGCAGGTGTTGTTGGTGCTTGGCACAGCGAAAATGCGGTAGGTGCCGATGCCGTTGGCGGGGGTGAAGTTGATGCTTGTCGCCGCACCGGATGAAGTCCACACTGTCGTGCCATCGGGCGCAGCGATGCTCCAGTCGCAACTGGGGCTGCCGGGGTAGGCCGTGAATTTGGTATCGAAAGTTTTGGTGGCGCTTTCGCACATTTCCACCGGGCCATCGATGACGAAAGGTGAAAGGATTTGGACTGAAATGTCGTCTTCGCCGCCGCAGCCGAGGTAGCAATTATCGTATTTTACTGAAAGCAAGTGCGTTGCGGTGGGGTTCGGCTGCCCCGTCCAAGCGACGACGACCTTGTTCGTTCCTTGGCCCGACACGATGTTGCCGCCGCCCGACAGCGACCACACGAAATCCGTCCCGCTGAAGGCTTCGATGCTGTACTCCTCTTCGTTGCCGGAACAGACAACTTCCGCGCCTCGTATTTCAGCCTCGTCGGAAATAATAGGAATGTAAAACACGCTCGCTTGCGGGCAAGCCGCGCCACCACAACCCGACGCGCTCAGCCCGATGCTGCCCTGCGAGCCGTTGTTCCACTGCACGGTGATGCTGTTGTCGCCAGTGCCGCCGCCACTTTGCACGGTGCCGTTGGGCGACACGTCCCAAGTATAGGCACTGCAATTGCTTGCAGTCGTGTAAGTTACCGATTCGCCAGGGCAGACGGAGCCGACACATTCGAGCAGGGGCGGCTCGGTGTCGAGCACTTCCACAACGAGGGTGGAAGTGTCGGCGCAAAGGCAATTGCTGCGAGCGATGAGCATGACTGTAAATGTGCCGGGAGTCAGGAAGGTGTGCTGCGGATTTTCCTCCGTCAACACAGAAAGGTCGTCGCTGAATCGCCATTCCAGCACATCGTAAGCGAGACTTTGATTCTGGAATTTGACGGTTTGGCCTTTGCAAACTTGCAATGCCGCGTTGGATGGCGCGGGCGGGTCGCTCGCAAATTTCGCCTCCGGCTCTTCCACAATCGTCACACATTGAGAACTTTGAAAACAAAGACCTCCTTGCTGGCTGTTGGCTCCTAATTTTACCAAGCCTGCACCTGCCGCGCCCCACACGACCGTAACTTCGGTTTTGTCGGGGCTGACGGAATAACTTTCCGCACCGCTCACCGTCCAGTTGGCGTCTTGAATAGACATTGGCACACCGCAGTCGGTCGGCGGCTCTACGAAGTATGTGACGGCCGAACCGGGGCAAACTTTCTCGCAAACGGAGGGATTCCCGCTGGGGTCGTAATTGCAAAACGCGGCATTGGTGGATTGAATGTCAATGAATTGGGATTGACCTTGACCAACGGTGTAGCAAGCGGTGGCTGTGATTCCGTTTAAGTCAAATACCGTAACGCAGTAGTCGCCAGGGCAAATATTGTATAAATTTTTGGTCGTGGAAGTGAAGCCGCCCGGCCCTGACCAACTGTAATTAAAAAGGCCACTACCCCCACTTACACTCAATAAAATCGTCCCTGTACACTGCCCTCCACACCCAGAATTCGTCACCTGTGCCGTCAGCGTAAGGGTCGAATCGTTGCTTCCTTGACCATATTCAACGGTGGCGGTGTGTGTCTCGGTGCAGCCATTGGCATCTATGACCGTAACAGTGTAAGAGCCGGATGGAAGCCAGTTGAGGTCGGGCGTGGAAGAGCCGGTTGACCACAAATAAGAGTAGGGCGCGGTGCCGCCCGTTACTGTCAAGTCTATGGCTCCTTGGTCGCCGCCGGGGCCGGTATTAGTTACAATAGAGGAGACATTTATAGGAGAAGGAGGCGTTACTACGGCGGAAGCCGATTTGGTGCAGCCTGTGGTAGCTTCTGTCACGATGACAGTATAAACGCCCGGAGAATTCACTGTTGGAGTTGCGGTGTTCCCACCAGAGACAATAATGCCGTTGGGCGATGCCCATGAATAAATAAAAGGTGGGATGCCGCCCGTGACGGTCACTTCCAACGTGGCAGTGCCATTCGAACAGGTAAGATTGCCCGCGCAAACGGTGACTTCCATGTTCGAGCCTTGAATGCTCCAAACCACAGCGCAGGAAGTCGCCGTGAAGCCCGTAGCATCTGTGACGGTGACGCAATAGTCTCCAGGGCAAATGTTAGAGAAATTTGAGGCTGAAGGCAATGGACCATTCGGCCCTACCCATTGGTAAGTGAAAGGCGCCGTCCCACCGACTATGCCTGTAAACACGCTGCCGTCACAGCCAAAACAACTTGCTGGATTGGCATCGACGTTCAACTGAAATTGGGCCTGAGCGTTTTTTGTAAAAAGAAAAAAGGAGAGGAATAAAGGGGCGACGATGGAAGGTAAGACTATTTTCATAAGATTTGGCTAACGTTTGTTTCGTGTGTAAAAATAGCGAGTAACGAAGAGATGCAGACGGTCCGACAAACGCTGTACGCCTTCGCAGTTACAATCTTCTTTTACAAATTTCTTTCATTTTTGAAATAAAAAAAGCCGCGCAGCGAACCTGTGTTCGATACTGCGCGGCTTTCCTTTGCAGGATAATAATTCGCGAATTTTACTGCTTTTTCTTCAGCCGCTCTAATGCCTCTTTCGCTTCAAGGAAATCTGGCGACATCCCATTTGCCTGCCGGTAATCAGCCAGCGCAGCGTCCACATTGCCTTGCAATTCAGCGCAAAGTCCCCTGTAATAATAGGCTTTTACAAACAGCACGTCGGTTTTGACGGCGATATTAAAATTGTCGTAAGCTCTTGACAATGAGTCCATTTCGAGGTAAATCATACCCATGTCAAAGTAGGCGTTCGAGTAATCGGGATTGCGTGCAACAATGTCGCGATACACCTCGAAGGCTTTTTCAAACTCGCCCCGTCTTTTGTAATATACTCCTTTGAACTCCCTGGCTTCCAGGTTGGTGGAGTCAAGGCGCAACACGTTGTCGAAATATTGAAGCGCCAGAGGATTGTTGCGCTGGGTAAAAATGCGACCGAGAAACATCCAGGCATCTTCATTCGAGGCGTCTATTTTTACTGACTTTTGGAAAGAGCCTATGGCCGCTGTCGTATCCCCCTTATCGAGCGCCACACGGCCAGCCATGTAAAACGCTTCGGCATTCTGCGGATCGCGGCGCAGGATTTTGTCGAGCGTGGCCAATGCATCGCCATGTTGCATGGTAATAAGTTGGAATTCACTGAGTTTCAGGAGTGTGTGAACGTGATCAGGAAATTTGGAGCTGGCCGTAAGCAGCACGTTGATGGCACGCTTCGAGTCGTTTGGGCGCGCGTAATCAAGCAACACGTCAGCCATTAAATGATAGTAAGCCGGCTGCATCGAGTCCAGTTGAATTGCCTGCGTGAGGTCTTTCAACGCTTCATCGTAACCGTCTAATTTGTAATAAACCAATGCGCGCCGATAATGCAGCGAGTCGTCTTTCGGATTTTCTTCAAGTGCTGCGTTTAGCGAAGCGAGCTCGGGATCGAGTTGTGGCTCGTTTGCAGATGTTGGCTTTTTTTCGTTTTTGCAGGAAAAAAATATGAAAAAAGCCAGCCCGCAAAGGGTGAGAATTCGACTTGTCATGTGTGGTGTTTATTTGAAATGGTGGGCAAAAATAGGGTTTTCAGTGGTTTTTAGTAGACATGGTGCATTAAGAGAATCAAGGAGTTAGTTGAGGATATTGAAGTTCCACAGTCCTGCGCAGACGCCCAGCACGAGGTCGTAAAGTTTGGGGTCGTGAGCACGGAGGCGGTCAGAGAGGAAA
>Ga0209172_10001233_pt1 | contig 56698 bp, 53 predicted proteins | sample LarsenN4metaG_FD_184113 | JGI IMG/M metagenome (GOLD analysis project Ga0209172, IMG submission 184113) | Hot spring sediment bacterial and archeal communities from British Columbia, Canada, to study Microbial Dark Matter (Phase II) - Larsen... ...
CCCGAGCATGTCCTCCCACGCGGAGCCGAGCTTCGCAGCGGCGCGCGCTTCGCCCAACTCGTGCAGGATCAGGGTTTCGGTCTCCGCTTCCACCATGCGCTCGAACGCCGCCTCGTCGCCGGCCTGAAGGCCCCAGCACTCCAGCGCGCGCGCGAGCGCCCCGCCGCTTCTGCGGGCGCGCCAGAACTCCACCCGTTCCCAGAGCCAGCGGCGCAGGGCCTCGCGCCGCACGTAGATCGTGTCGCCCTGCAGCGCGGCCGGGACCGCCGCCGCGTCACGCGCATACTCGCAACCCGCGACCAGCACGCGGATTCCGTCGCGGGCGAAGTCGCGCTCCCGTGCGGCGAGAAAGAAATGGGGCCGGTGAAAGCGCCCGTAGCCGGCGCCGTATACGAGACCGTGCGCGGCGAGCTCGCGGTTGAGGGCGTCCGCCTCGAACGGATCGAAACGCCGCGCCCCGAGGCGGAGCGCTTCGTGCTCGCTGTTCTCCAGCCCGTTCCATCGGGTCTCGCGCTGGGTCAGCCAGCGCGCCAGATCGTCCTTGGGCGGCTGCGCGGCGAGCGGCAAGTTCCGCTCCCAGCAATACAGCTCGCGCATTTGCAGAAGGTAGGTGCACATCGTCACCTCGCGCGCATGGCGCGCATCGGCGATGTCGCAGTTCCGCTGCACCGCCGCGACTAGGTGCGGCAGATCACCGGCAAGCATAAAAATATTATACGCCCGATTCATGCGTCGTCGCCCGCGCGCGGCTGCGGCTCGCCGGGATTCAGCAGGGCATCAGCGGGGCACCTGCGCGAGGAGCGACAAGACCGGCCCTGCCGTTCGACTCGCGGCCTGCCGCGGGCCGGCAAGGGCCCGCTCCGTCGCTGGACACGGTGCGGGCTGTGACAAACTGCTTGGCCTGGCGAGCGGAAGACACCTATATTAACGTCCTGGGCGCGTGGCCCAGCGGTTCTTGCGGATTGCTCCGGCTCATGAAGTGGCTCAAGCGCATCGGCATCGCATTCGGCGTGATCGTGCTGATCCTCGCCGCGGTGCCGTTCCTGATCTCCCTCAATGACTACATCCCGCAGATCGAAAGGGAGGCCTCGGCGCGGCTCGGGGAGCCGGTGAGGATCGCGAGCATCCGGGCGGCGGGCCTGCCGCTGCCGCATGTGACGGTGTCCGGCATCGCGGTCGGCAAGACCGAGGACATCAAGGTCGGCAAGGTGACGGTTTCGCCCGACCTCTGGTCACTGCTCGGCCCGACCAGGGTGATCCGCGCGATCGAAATCGAGGGGCTCGTGCTCACGCAGAAGGCGCTCGACAAGATCCCGGCCTGGACCCGGACGGAGGCGAAATCCGGGGCGCCCGGCCAGCCGCCCGCGGTGCGAGTGGAGCGCATCAAGCTCGAGGACGCGGTGCTGAAGCTCGAGAAGGCGACGTTCGGCCCGCTGGAGGCGCACGTGAGGCTCTCCGCGAGCGGGGACCCGGAGGAGGCGTCGATCCTCACGCGCGACGGCAAGCTGAAGGCCGTCATCAAGCCCGACAAGGCAAGCTACCGGATCGAGGCGAGCGCGCGCCAGTGGAAGCTGCCGCTCGGCCCGGCCATCCTCTTCGACGAGCTCGACGTCAAGGGCGTGGCGACGCTGAGGGACGCGAATTTGAGCGTGGTGCGCGCGCGGCTTTACGGCGGCGCCATCGACGGCAAGGCGAACGTCGGCTGGCAGAAGGGCCTGCAATTGCGGGGAAACGCGCACGTGAGCCAGGTCGAAATCCGGTCGCTGCTGCAGGCGCTCGGCAAGCCCCAGAACATGAGCGGCCGGCTGAACGCCAAGCCGCTCTTCTCCGCCAGCGCGCCGAATGCGGGACAGCTTGTGAACGGGCTCAAGCTCGAGACGCCGTTCAACGTGCAAAACGGCGTGCTCCACGGGCTCGACATCGGCAAGGCGGCGACCTCGCTGATCAGCAAGGAAGGCGGAAAGGGCGGAGAGACCCGCTTCGATGAGCTGTCGGGCCATCTGTCGATGGATCGCGGCACGCGCCGTCTTACACAGTTGAGCATCGCGTCCGGCTCGCTTTCCGCCACCGGCAACGTCACGATCTCGCCCAAGGACGAGCTCTCCGGCCGCGTCAACGCCAACGTGAAGGCGGCGCAGCTCGCTTCGGCGACCGTGCCGCTCAACGTCTCGGGCACGGTGCAGTCCCCGCTCTTGCTGCCGACGGGCGCCACCATGGCCGGGGCGGCGGCCGGTACCGCCATCCTGGGTCCGGGGGTCGGGACCTCGGTCGGCACCGCCATCGGCTCGGGCATCAGCCGGATCTTCGGCGGCAGCGACGATGGCAAGAAGTAACGCAATAATTCCCAGCGACCAGCATTGCCGAACTCGAGGAATCAAAGAAACGGCCACGTATGTTGCGTGGCCGTTTCATGCTGATGCAGCAGCCAGTCAGACGAGAACGCTGGCGATGGCGCGCGCCACGTAGTCCACGTTCCGGGAGTTGAGGGCCGCCACGCAGATGCGGCCGCTGTCGATCGCGTAGAGCGAGTACTCCTCGCGCAGCCGCCGCACCTGGTCCCTGGTGAGGCCGGAATACGAGAACAGCCCGCGCTGCCGGATGACGAAGCTGAAGTCGAAATCGGAGCGGATGGCGCGGATCTTCTCGACGAGCTGACGGCGCATCGTCTTGATCCGCTCGCGCATCTGGCCGAGCTCCTGTTCCCAGAGCGCGCGCAACTCCGGCGTCGTGAGCACCATCGCCGTGGCCTGGCCGCCGTGGGTGGGAGGGTTCGAGTAGCTCGTCCGGATCACGCGCTTCAACTGGCTCAGCACCCGCGCCGCCTCGTCCGCGTTCTCGGTGACGATGCTCAACGCGCCCACGCGCTCGCCGTAGAGCGACAGCGACTTCGAGAACGAGCTCGAGACGAAGACGGTCGGGCACGCCTCGGCAAAACGGCGTACCGCGGCGGCGTCCGCGTCCACGCCTTCGGCAAAGCCCTGGTAGGCGATATCCAGAAACGGCACCAGCCCGCGGGCGTTGACCGCCTCGATCACCCTGTCCCACTGGGCGGGCGCAAGGTCCACCCCCGTGGGGTTGTGGCAGCACGCGTGCAGGACCACGATCGAGCCGGCCGGCAGTTTCTGGAGCACGCCCATCATGCCCTCGAAATCGACCCCGTGGGTGCGCGCATCGTAATAGGGGTAGGCGTTGACGCGAAACCCCGCGTAATCGAACAGCGCCTGGTGGTTCTCCCAGCTGGGATCGCTGATCCAGACCTGGGCGCCGGGATTGACCCGCCGCAGGAAGTCCGCGCCGACCTTGAGCGCGCCGGTGCCGCCGAGCGTCTGGACCGTGACGACCCGCTGGCGGTGCACCGCCGCGCTGCCGGCGCCGAACACGAGCTCCTGCGCCGCCCGGTCGTAGGCCTGCAGGCCGTCGATCGGCAGATAGTTGCGGGGCAGCGGGCTCTCGGCAAGCTTCTGCTCGGCGCGCCGCACGCACTCCAGCACCGGGACTCTTCCGTTGTCGTCGTAATAGACGCCGACGCCGAGGTTGACCTTGTTGGGGTTGGCGTCGGCATTGAAGGCTTCGGTCACCCCCAGTATCGGGTCGCGCGGCGCCATCTCGACGGTGGTGAAAAGGGAAGGACTCATCTGGGCGGGCGCCTCGGGGAGAATGATCGGGAGAGATCCATGCCGGGAATACGGGCCGAATGGCGATTTTACCCGTTCGGCGTGCCGCGGCGCCATGTTGACGGCGCGCGGGGCGAAAAGGGTGGCGACGGCGGCCGCGGCTGTGGGAAAATCAGCGGTTCAGTCAAGCCAACGAAACCGCGATGGCAATCACCGCCTCCAGGACGCAGCGCGCCGCGCGCCCGTCGCCCGCGCCGCTCGCCTTTCCCGGGAGCCCGTACCGGCTCCACCAGGCGTTCGAGCCGGCGGGCGATCAGCCCGAGGCGATCGAGAAACTCACCACGGGGGTGCGCGAGGGGCTCGCGTTCCAGACGCTGCTCGGGGTGACCGGCTCGGGCAAGACCTACACCATGGCGCACGTCATCGCGCGGCTGGGTTGCCCGGCGTTGATCCTGGCGCCCAACAAGACGCTCGCGGCGCAGCTCTATTCCGAGATGCGCGAGTTCTTCCCCGAGAACGCGGTCGAGTACTTCGTCTCGTACTACGATTATTACCAGCCTGAAGCGTACGTCCCGTCCAAGGACCTCTACATCGAGAAGGACTCGAGCATCAACGAGCACATCGAGCAGATGCGGCTCTCCGCCACCAAGACGCTGCTCGAGCGCCGCGACGCGATCATCGTGTGCACGGTGTCCGCGATCTACGGCATCGGCGACCCGGTGGATTACCACAGCATGATTCTCCACCTGCGCGAGAAGGAGAAGCTCGCGCAGCGCGATGCGATCAGGCGGCTTGCCGAGATGCAGTACGAGCGCAACGAGGTCGAGTTCCGGCGCGGCGTCTTCCGCGTGCGCGGCGACGTGCTCGACATCTTCCCGGCGGAGAACTCCGAGGACGCGGTGCGGGTGAGCCTCTTCGACGACGAGGTGGGATCCATACATCTCTTCGACCCGCTGACCGGCCACGTCCTTACCCGCGTGCCGCGCTACACCGTTTATCCCTCGAGCCACTACGTCACCCCGCGCCCGACCGTCCTCACGGCGATCGAGGCGATCAAGGAGGAGCTGCGCGAGCGGATCGAGTTCTTCCAGCGCCAGGGCAAGCTGGTGGAGGCGCAGAGGATCGAGCAGCGCACCCGCTTCGACCTCGAGATGCTGGCCGAAATGGGCTTCTGCAAGGGCATCGAGAATTACTCGCGCCATCTCTCGGGCCGCAAGCCGGGCGAACCGCCCCCGACGCTGATCGACTATCTTCCGCACGACGCGCTGATGATCATCGACGAGAGCCACGTGACGATCCCGCAGTTGGGCGGCATGTACCGCGGCGACCGCTCGCGCAAGGAAAATCTGGTGGACTACGGCTTTCGCCTGCCTTCCGCCCTCGACAACCGCCCCCTGCGTTTCGACGAGTTCGAGAAGGTGATGCGGCGCACGATCTTCTGCTCCGCGACGCCGGCGGACTACGAGGCGGCGCACCAGGCGCAGGTGGTCGAGCAGGTGGTGCGTCCCACCGGCCTCGTGGACCCGCGCGTGGAAGTGCGCCCGGCCCGGACGCAGGTGGACGATCTGCTCTCCGAGATCAACGGGCGCGTGACAGCGGGCGAGCGCGTGCTCGTCACGACGCTCACCAAGCGCATGGCCGAGGACCTGACCGAGTATCTTGCCGAGCACGGGGTCAAGGTGCGCTACCTCCACTCGGACATCGAGACGGTGGAGCGCGTCGAGATCATCCGCGACCTGCGCCTGGGCGAGTTCGACGTCCTGGTGGGCATCAACCTGCTGCGCGAAGGCCTCGACATTCCCGAAGTGTCGCTGGTGGCGGTACTCGACGCGGACAAGGAGGGGTTCCTCCGCTCCGAGCGCTCGCTCATCCAGACCATCGGGCGGGCCGCGCGCCATATCAACGGCGCCGCCATTCTCTACGCCGACGTCACGACCGACTCGATGCGCCGCGCGATCGAGGAGACCGAGCGCCGCCGCAGGAAGCAGACGGCCTACAACGCGGCGCACGGCATCACGCCGACGGGCATCTCCAAGCGCATCAAGGACATCATCGAGGGCGTCTACGAGCGCGAGGCGGCGCGCGCGGAGCTCAAGGCCGCCCAGGAGCAGGAGCGCTACGAATCGATGGATCAGAAGGCGCTCACCCGCGAGGTGAAGCAACTCGAGAAGGAGATGCTCGAATGCGCGAGGAACCTCGAGTTCGAGCGCGCGGCGCAACTTCGCGACCAGTTGAAGGCGCTCAAGAACCGGCTTTTCCTCGAAGCGGCGTGAATCGGGATTCGACCCGGGAATTTCCCCTCCTGCCCGAGGGGTGTCACGAAGTGAGGGGGTGGTGGGAGAACTTGCCCGCGCGCCTTCGAGGCGCCGAAAACGCATTCAACTTCTGGCGGCGCGCTCGAAGGGAAAGAAACCGGTGCTGCGGCCGCTGTTGGCCGCGGGCCTGGTCGAGCGCGTGGGCACGCGAAAGTCGGGCCGCCATATCCTGGCGCGAGCCATGCGGCATTCGTCACTTAATCCTTGACGCCTGTGTGCGCGACCCGGCCGCGAGCGCGGCGCGGATCGGCGCGGGGAAAACGCTCGATGCTCGGGGCCTGCCCAGGCGTTTGCGCGCCTCGCGGTCGCACTCCCGTGGCCCACGATTCGTAAGGCCGATCGGTACGTCAGCGGCGATGACCGCTACCGAAGCAAGCGCGCCACACAGGTCCTTGGCTGAATCGAATACGCGGGACGAGATTACCCCGGTCTTGAGGTCGAGCCATACCGCGAGCCAGCGTCCCTTGCATCCATCCACGCCCGCGAGCGAATGCGTTTTGAGCAAGTACGTCCGTCCACTCGCCACTCACGACTCACCATTCACGCTTTTCCGTTTTTCGGGAGCTTCCAGCCGATCCAGTCGCAAAGCGCGCGCCCCATGACGAGCTCGAGGTCGCGCCCTTTCAGCCACGGCAGCTCCTCGGTGAACATCGTTATGCACTGGCGCCAGGAGCAGGGCATGCGCGTGATGTCGGTTCCCCAGAACATGCGCGCCGGACCGAAGGCGTCGAAAATCCGCTGCAGGTAGCGGTGGATGTTGCGGTAGGGGTAGGCTTCGCTCGAATAGCTCGGCGCGCCAGTCGCCTTCACGGCGACGTTCGGGTATTTCGCGAGCGCGAGCAGATCGCCAAGGTCGGCGAAGCCCGCATCGTCCTTGCTGCCGCGCGGGCGGGCCATGTGATCAACGAGCAGCCTCAGTCCTGGATGCCTCGCGGCGATCTCGCCCACCACCTTGACCCGGTTCGGGCACAGCAATCCGACCGGCAGGCTCGCGCGCTCTGCCCCCGCCCACACCCAGTCCGCCGTGCCGTCAACGAGCCGGTTTTCCTCGCCCGGCCGCAGGAACGCAAAGCGGAGCCCGAGCATGCCCGGGTGCTTCTTCCAGGTGTCGATCAGGGAGCGGTTGTCCGGGCGGCCGACGTCGAAGAAGCCGAGTATCGCGAGACGATCCGGGTGCGCGCGCGCCGCCTCGAGCGCGACCTCGTTCGCTCGCGGGTCCCAACTCGGCGGATGCAGCAGGGCCGCGTGCACCCCGGCCTCGTCCATGTCCCGCAACAGCTCGTCCCTGGTATAGGCCGGAACCTGCCGGTGGTGAAAGACCGGCGTCCCGCTTGCCCAGATGTGGACCTGCGCGTCAACGATGAGCACTGCTGCGGCCTCCTGCGTAACCCGGGATCGGGCGGAAGAAATCGAACTTTACCGCGATTCTAGAACACTTGTTCGCGGCTGAGCGGCAAAGAATTCGACGGAAGTCGATTTCTTGAAGGATGAGTGATGAGGGCAGTACCCGGCGACTGGTGACCGACCTAGTAAAATAAACTGTGATGGCGCAGTCGATCAAAGTCCTGTTCGTGTGCATGGGCAACATCTGCCGCTCGCCCATGGCGGAGGGCGTGTTCAAGCACTACGTTGCAAGAGCCGGTCTCGCCGAGCGCATTGCTTCCGACTCGGCCGGCACGCACGATTATCACATCGGGGAGCCGCCGGATCCCCGCGCGCAGCGCGTGGCGGAGCGCCGGGGCTACGACATCAGCGGGCTCCGCGGGCGGCAGGTGAGCCGCCGCGATTTCGGCGAGTTCGACTACGTGCTGGCGATGGACGAGACGAATCTCCGGCGGCTCGCGCGCCTGTGCCCGCAGGAGCAGGCCCACAAGCTGAGGCTCTTCATGGAATTCGCCGCCGAGCCGGCCTTGCGCGAGGTGCCCGACCCCTACTACGGGGGACTCCAGGAGTTCGAGCGGGCGCTCGACATGATGGAGGAGGCGGCGCAGGGGCTGCTGCGCCACCTGCTCAACGAAAGGGTGAGTTAGAGCCCCAAAGGACCAAGAACGGTATTTTTCTTTTCCTGGCGCCTTGGGGTCTTGGCGGTTCAGTTCTTCGATCTTTGCGGAGACTTAGCCGGGCAGGGTGGGGGCATTCTCCCCCGCAGCCGCCGTTTCCCGCTGGCTGGTCTCGACTTGCACCAGCGGCTCTTCGCTCACCGGAGAAGGAGCCTGGCGCACGCGCTTCGGGCGCGGGGCAGGGCGTTCTTCAGCGACTTCCTGTTCCGCGGCTCTGACCTTGTCGGGATCCGATTCGACCTGTTGCAGGTCGGGGGGCCACTCGATCTTCGGCGGGACCGCAGGCGCGAATCCCGGACCGGGAGGCGCCGCATGAGCCGGAGAGGTTTCCTGCGGCGGGATCGGACGCACCGGCCCAGTCTCAAAAGCCGGAGTCGCAGGATGCGGCGCCTTATAGGCCTCAGTACCAGACGGACTGATTTCCCTCGGCGCGGTTGCTGCCGGCTGCGCCCGCGGAGCAGCCGCAGCGGCGATCGCGGCGGCCGCGATTTCCGCGGCGGGCGTCACGGGCTCGGCGGAGGGCGGAGCCGGCTCGCGCGGCTGCGGTTGCGGGCCGCGTTGCCCACCCGCAGCTTCGCCCTGGCGCTGCTCGTGGCGGTCGCGTCCTCCTCTGCGCCGCCGTCTGCCGCGGCCCTCGCGTTGCTCGCCGCGCTCGCGCGCCGGAGGCTGTCCTTGGGGAGCAGGCGGCCGCGCCGCGGCCTCGGCACCCGCGGGCTCGCGCTGCGGCTGCGGCTGACGCGGAGGCTGCGGCCCTTCCGGCCGGCGGAAGTCCTGGCGCCTTTGTTCGCGGCGTTGCTGGTCAGGCCGCTGACGCCCGCCCTCGCGCTGTCCTTGGGGCTGCTGCGCCGCCTGGGGCCGCGGGCCGCCCTGCGGCTCGCGACGCTCCGGTTCGCGGCGTTGTCCTTCGCGCTCGCCGCGCTCGTGCCGCCCGCGGCGCGGGCCGCGCTCGGGCACGGGGCGCGGCGCTTCGGCAGCGGGAGCCCCGGCGGCAGGCTTGCGCTGGAACCAGCCGAAAATCTTGCCGATGATGGACGGAGCTTCAGCCGGGGCGGGCGCCGCCTGCGCGGGCCGCTCCGGGGCCGCCTCCGGCGCGACGGGCACGGGCGCCGGCTGCAGCGGAGTGATGCCCTTCACCACGGCTTCCTGGCGCGGCGCGGCGGGCTCGGCCGCACCCGCCACCGGTTTCGTCTCCTCTTCGGCCGGCATCTCGACGAGGTTGTAGCTCGGCGGCAGCGGCTCGGCCTTGTTGAGATCATCGTGGCGCAGCCGCGCGATGCTGTAGTTCGGCGTCTCGAGGTGGACATTCGGGATCAGCATGACCGAGACGCGGTGGCGCGCTTCGACGAGCTGCAGGTCCACGCGTTTCTCGTTCAGCAGGAAGGTCGCGACGTCCACGGGCACCTGGGCGTTCACCACGGCGGTGTTCTCCTTCATCGCCTCTTCCTGGATGATGCGCAGGATGTGCAGCGCTGTGGATTCGGTGCCGCGGATGTGGCCGGTGCCGTGGCAGCGCGGGCACGGGTTGTGCGCGGTCTCGCCGAGAGACGGGCGCAGCCGCTGGCGCGAGAGCTCCATCAGCCCGAAGCGCGAGATCTTGCCCGTCTGCACGCGCGCGCGGTCGACGCGCATCGCTTCGCGCAGGCGGTTTTCCACCTCGCGCTGGTTGCGGGCGCTTTCCATGTCGATGAAGTCGATCACGATGAGCCCCCCGAGGTCGCGCAGCCGCAGTTGCCGCGCGATCTCATCGGCGGCCTCGAGGTTGGTGCGGTACGCCGTTTCCTCGATGTCCGAGCCGCGGGTGGCGCGCGCCGAGTTGACGTCGATCGAGACCAGCGCCTCGGTGTGGTCGAACACGACCGACCCGCCCGAGGGCAGGGTGACCGAGCGCGAGTAGGCCGACTCGATCTGGTGCTCGATCTGAAAGCGCGAGAACAGCGGCACGTCGTCGCGGTAGAGCTTGATGCGGTTCACGTTCTGCGGCATGACGTGGCTCATGAACTGCCGCGCCTGGTCGTAGACGTTCTCCGTGTCAATCAGGATCTCGCCGATGTCCTGGTGGAAGTAGTCGCGGATCGCCCGGATCACCAGGCTCGACTCCTGGTAGATCAGGAACGCGCCGCTTTGCTGCTTCGCGGCGCTCTCGATCGCCCGCCACAGCTGGAGGAGGTAATCGAGATCCCAGGCGAGCTCCTCGGAGGAGCGGCCGACCGCCGCGGTGCGGCCGATGACGCTCATGCCCTGCGGTACGGGGAGCTGGTCGATCACGTCCCGCAGCCCGTTGCGGTCCTCGCCCTCGACGCGCCGCGAGACGCCCCCGCCGCGCGGATTGTTCGGCATCAGCACGAGGTAGCGTCCGGCGAGGCTGATGAAGGTGGTCAAGGCCGCGCCCTTCGTTCCGCGCTCGTCCTTGTCGACCTGGACGATCAGCTCCTGCCCTTCCTCGAGCGCGTCCTGGATGCGGGCGCGCGCGACGTCGACGCCGGCCCTGAAATAGGCCCGGGCGACTTCCTTGAAGGGGAGAAAGCCGTGGCGCTCGGCGCCGTAGTCCACGAAGGCCGCTTCGAGGCTGGGCTCGACGCGGGTGATGACGCCCTTGTAGATGTTGCTCTTGCGCTGTTCCTTGCCGGGGGTTTCGATGTCGAGGTCGATCAGCTTCTGGCCGTCGACGATCGCGACGCGCAGCTCTTCGGCCTGCGTCGCGTTGAACAACATGCGTTTCATTTATTGTCTTCTCCCGCGCTCAACAACACGGGATGGGCAAACCTGGCGCCTGCCGTCAGGCAGGCGGCGCCGATAGGATCAGCGGCGTGGCATGGGCATGAGGAATCTAGGCTGTCCGGATGTCTCGTGCAGGTTGCCTTGGGAACCCGGCGGCTTGAGCCGGATTCAGCATTCTGTAACAGTGCCTTGAGCGCGTAATTCGTCTAGGATCGCTACTTCGCCTGGTGAGCGACTTTAACCATTCGATTGCAGCGGGTCGCGCCGTCCTCTTTGCATCGCTGCCGCAATGCAACCTGCGCGCTTGCCTGCTGTCAGCATACCGTCCCGGTGGTCGCGTTCCCGCGCGCTCAATCGGCTGCACGGACGCCTGCTCCACCGTGGCCTGCGGCGAGCGTCCCGATGAAAGCTCGGCGCGCCGCGCGGCATGCAGGCAATAGTATAAGCAAATGAAAGAGTTAAGTAAAGTTTCCGCAACCTGGCACGAGATCGGCGCCGAAGCCGCCGGCCAGCGGGTCGACAACTACCTGACACGCTCCCTCAAAGGCGTCCCGAAGAGCCACGTCTACCGCATCCTGCGCAGCGGCGAAGTCCGCGTAAACAGCCGGCGGGTGGGACCGGATTACCGGCTCGCGGAGGGGGACCGGGTGCGGATCCCGCCGATCCGCACGGCACCGCGGCCGGCGGCGCCGCGGCCGGTGGCCGGGGCGCGGCTCAGGGCAGACATCCTCTACGAGGACGATGCGCTGCTCGTCATCAACAAGCCGCCGGGCGTGGCCGTGCATGGGGGCAGCGGCGTCGCCCGTGGCGTGGTCGAGCAGTTGCGGCTCGAGCGGCCTGAAGCGCGCTTCCTCGAGCTCGCGCACCGCCTGGACCGGGAAACCTCCGGGGTGCTGATGCTCGCCAAGCGGCGCTCCGCGTTGACCGAGCTGCACCGCCAGCTGCGCGAAGGGCTGGTGCACAAGTCCTATCTCGTGCTCGTCAAGGGTGAATGGCGCGGCGAGCTGCGCAGCGTGAAGGTCCCGCTCCACAAGTACGTCCTGCCCTCGGGAGAGCGCCGCGTCAGCGTGAGCCGCGTGGGGCTCCCCGCCCACACGCTGTTCCGCTTGCAGCGCAGGTGGCGCGGGTTGAGCCTACTCGAGGCGGAACTGAAGACGGGACGCACCCATCAAATCCGCGTGCACCTCGCCCATCTCGGGTTTCCCGTCGCCGGCGACGACAAGTACGGCGATTTCAAGCTGAACAAAGAGCTCGCCCCGCGCGGGCTGAAGCGCATGTTCCTGCACGCCCACAAGACCGTGATCACCCACCCGCGGAGCGGCGCGCCGCTCGCGCTGGAGGCGCCGCTGCCGGCCGACCTCCAGGGGTTTCTCGCCACGCTCGATGCCGAAGAGGCACGCGGTGGCAAAGGCCCGCAACGCCATGAAACGCGCGATGCGCCCTAAACGCTTCGAGCTGCTGGTGTTCGACTGGGACGGCACGCTGATGGACTCGGCGTCCGCGATCGTTGCGTCCCTGCAGGCGGCGTGCCGAGACCTGGAGCTTCCGGTGCCGAGCGTGGAGCGGGCGCGCTACATCATCGGGCTCGGCTTGGACGATGCGATGGCGCACGTCCTGCCGGGCCTCGATCCGTCGCAGTACCCGCGGATCGTGGAGCGCTACCGTGGGCAGTACCTGCAGCGCGACGCGGACACGACGCTCTTTCCGGGCGCGGCGGAGGCGGTGGCGGCGCTGCATGACGCCGGCTTTCTGCTGGCGATCGCCACCGGCAAGGGGCGGAGGGGGCTCGAGCGCGCGCTGGCGGCGACCGGTCTCAAGGCCTGCTTCCACGCCACCCGCTGCGCTGACGAAGGATTCGCCAAGCCGCATCCCGGCATGCTCCAGGCATTGATGGACGAGCTGGCCGTCCCCGCCGAGCGCGCGTTGATGATCGGGGACACGACGCATGACATGCAGATGGCGCAGGCGGCCGGCGTCGCGCGGCTGGCGGCGGCCTACGGCGCCCACGGGAAGGATGCCCTGCTGCCGTATGCCCCGATGGCGTGCGTGGAAGACATCGGGGCGCTGCGGCAGTGGCTGATGGCTCATGCCTGACGCGGGGGCGGCTCGGTGCGTTCTTTCGGGCACGGGTGAACTTTGCGAGGGCTCCAAGCTATACTGCGGGGGCGGTGTGCGTGTGAAGGTGGTCGGCCATGGCTGAATCGGAACCGGGCGGCACGGCGAACTGGGAACGGCAAGTGATCGAGAAAGTCGCGCTCGCGGCGATCGCGGAGCAGCGCCGCGCGCGCCACTGGGGCATCTTCTTCAAGCTGCTCGGGTTCATCTATCTCTTCGCGCTGCTTTTCGTCGCGCTCGGGTGGTTCGGAAAACGAGACGTGGGCCCCAGCAAGCACACGGCGCTGGTCGAGATCCGCGGCGTCATCTCGAACGACAGCCCGGCGAGCGCGGAAAACGTCATCACCGGTTTGCAGGACGCATTCAAGGACAAGCGCACCCAGGGCGTGGTCCTGCGCTGCAACAGCCCGGGCGGGAGCCCGGTGCAGGCCGGCCACATCAACGACGAGATCCGGCGGCTGCGCGCGAAATACCCCGGCATCCCGCTCTACGCCGTGGTCGAGGACGTCTGCGCTTCGGGCGGCTACTACGTTGCGGCGGCAGCGGACCGGATCTACGTCGACAAGGCGAGCATCATCGGCTCGATCGGCGTGTTGATGGACGGCTTCGGGTTCACCGGCGCGATGGAAAAGCTCGGCATCGAACGCCGCCTGCTCGCGGCCGGAGAGAACAAAGGCTTCCTCGATCCCTTCTCGCCGCTCCTCGAGTCGCAGAAGGAATACGCTGAGCAGATGCTGAACCAGATCCACCAGCAGTTCATCAGCGTGGTGCGGGCCGGCCGCGGCAAGCGGCTGAAGGAAGCGGAGAATCCCCAGATGTTCTCCGGGCTGCTGTGGGTCGGCCAGAAGAGCGTCGAGATGGGGCTCGCCGACGCGCTCGGCAGCGTGGACTACGTGGCGCGCGAGGTGATCAAGGCCGAGGACGTCGTCGATTTCACGCCGCGCGAAAACGTCGCCGAGCGCCTCGCCAAGAAATTCGGCGCAGGCATGGGTGAAATGCTCGCGCGCTTCGGCGTCGCGCCGGGACTCAACCTGCGCTGAGGATTCCGTCTTCGACAGAATCCTGAATCGGGATTGAACGAGGAGATGCGGGTCAGGTGTTATCCGGCGAGAGGGCGAGAAAAACCTAGGCGCGCTCGCGCCACAGCAGGAACACCGCCGGCCGCCGGTGAAGATCCGGCGGCTTTTTTTTCCACTCGGCGATGGTGCGCGTCGCCACGAACTCCGCGGGCAGGGTGAGATCGGCGGCGATGCAAAGGCGCGTGTCCGCGCGGCAGTGCGCGAGCAGCGCCTGGAAGAGGGCGGTGTTGCGGTAGGGCGTCTCGATGAAGATCTGGGTCGCGTCCGCGGCCCGGGTCTCGAGCGCCCTGATTGCTCTCGCGCGCTCGCGCGCCTCCACGGGAAGATAACCGTGGAAGGCGAAGCGCTGGCCGTTCATGCCGCAAGCCATCAGCGCGAGCAGGACGGATGAAGGGCCGACGAGGGGCACGACGCGAATGCCGGCTTCGTGCGCGCGCCGCACCAGCGCCGCCCCGGGGTCGGCCACGGCCGGGCAGCCCGCTTCCGACATCAGTCCGCAGTCCTCACCCGCGAGGAGCGGCGCGAGCAGCGCCTCGAGTCGGTCCTCGCGCGTATGCTCGTCGAGCACCTCGAGACGGGTCTGCGGGAGCGGATGCGCGTAGCCGGCGGCTTTCAGAAACTGCCGCGCCGATTTTGCGTTCTCGACGATGAACGTGCGCAAGCTCCGCACCGCCCCCACGGTGGCCGGAGGCAGCACCGAAGCGGCATCGCCGTCACCCAAGGCGACGGGAATCAGATAGAGCGTTCCCTTTGCGGCCGCCATGGTGTTCAGACGAGCGCAACGCCCTCGTTGCCAAGCATGGTGACGAGCTGCATCAAGGGCAGCCCGATGAGGGCGCTCGGGTCGTCGCTCACCACGCGCTCGACGAGCACGATGCCAAGGCCCTCGATCCGGGCGCTGCCGGCGCAATCGTAGGGCTGCTCCAGGGCGAGATAGCGCTCGATCTCGCGGTCGCCATATTTGCGAAAGTAAACCGCGGTCGGCACCTCGGCTTCCTGCAGCGCGTCGCTTGCCGTATTGAGGAGCGCGAGCGCGGTGTGAAATACCACGCATCGGCCGCGCATCGCCTTGAGTTGCGCCACCGCGCTCTCATGATTGCCCGGTTTGCCGAGGCTCGCGCCGTCGAGCACCGCCACCTGGTCGCAGCCGATCACCAGCGCCGACGGGCACGAGGCCGCCACCGCGCGCGCCTTGGCCCGGGCGAGCCGCAGCGCGGTATCGCGCGCGGTTTCGCCCGGCAGGGCTGCCTCGTCCACGAGCGGCGCCTTGACCTCGAACGGCAGGCGCAGACGGGCGAGCAGCGCGCGCCGGTACGGCGAGGTCGAAGCGAGCACGATGCGGCGGGAATCCAAGGACCGGGAGTCTTCCTAAGTCTCTGCCAAAGCTGGGCTTTTCGCTCGATTTTCTTTGACAGAGCGGGGCAAAAATACTATCATGCGCGCCTTATGTCTGTCATAGATAGTCTGGAATTTGCCCGGACTGGACAGACCCTGCGTGGCAGCCTGCCGCTTTCCGGGCTGGCGCGGCTGCAGGACAGCCTGCACGATACGCTGGGGCAGGTGGATTTCCTGCTGAAGGGCGGTAGCGACGCCCGGGGCCGGCCGACCCTGACGCTCGACATCAGCGGCACGCTGCATCTGCAATGCCAGCGCTGCCTCGGTCTGCTGGATTACCCGCTGCGGCTCGCGAACACCGTGCTGCTGGTCGGCCAGGGTGAAGTCGAGTCCGGGCGGCTCGATGACGAAGAAGCGGAATGGATCGTGGCCAGCGCGGAGCTCGACGTCGCGGGCCTGATCGAGGACGAGATCATTTTGAGCCTGCCGTACTCGCCGCGGCACGAGGAAGGACGGTGCGGGCACGGCGCGGGCGCAGCGCGGGATGAAGGCGCGGCATCGGCTTTCGCCAAGCTCGCCGCGCTCAAGAAGGACACTCACTGAAACAGAAGGAGCACGCTCATGGCAGTTCAGCAGAACAAGAAATCACCGTCGAAGCGCGGCATGCGCCGCATGCACGACGCGCTTTCCAACCCGCCGCTGGCGGTCGAGCCGACCACCGGCGAGGTGCATCTGCGCCATCACATCAGTCCGACGGGCTACTACCGCGGCAAGAAGGTCATCCGGGCGAAGGGCGAATAGCGGTTTGCCTCATGCCCGGTTGCATTCACGGCCGGCGCGCCACGCGATAACGGCAGAGCGCGCCATTGTCCGCTCAGAGGCAGCGCGCCGGAGGGAGGAGCAGGGGCCCCACCCTGGTGGGGATGCGACCCCGCAGGCGAGCAGGCGGCCGATGCGATCACTAGAAAACTTGCCACGGTCCGCTCAGAGGCAGCGCGCCGGAGGGAGGAGCAGGGGCCCCACCCTGGTGGGGATGCGACCCCGCAGGCGAGCAGGCGGCCGATGCGATCACTAGAAAACTTGCCACGGTCCGCTCAGAGGCCGCGCGCCGGAGGGAGGGGGAATTGCGTATGGATGTGACGGTTGCCATCGACTGCATGGGTGGCGATCATGGCGCGCAGGTGACGGTGCCGGCGGCGCTCAACGTCCTGCGCCGCGACCCGGGGATTTCCTTCATCCTGGTCGGCCGGCGCGACGCAATCGAGCGCGAGCTCGCCCGCGGGGGCGCGGCGACCGGTGCGCGGCTCCGGGTCCGCCACGCGGCCGAGGTCGTCGAAATGCACGAAGCGCCGGCGGCGGCGTTGCGGGCGAAGAAGGATTCATCCATGCGCGTGGCGGTCAACCTGGTCGAGCAGGGCGAGGCTTCGGCCTGCGTCAGCGCCGGCAACACCGGCGCGCTGATGGCGATCTCGCGCTTCGTGCTGGGCACGCTGCCGGGCATCGACCGCCCCGCGATCGCAACCCTGTTGCCGACGCTCAGGGGCCACACCTACATCCTCGATCTCGGCGCCAACGTCAACTGCACGCCCGAGCACCTGCTGCAGTTCGGCATCATGTGCGCGGAGCTGGTGAGCTCCGTCGAGCACAAGGAGCGGCCGACCGTGGGGCTGCTCAACATCGGCGTGGAGGACGTGAAGGGCAACGACCTGGTGAAGCGCGCGGCGGAGCTGATGCGCGCGAGCGGCCTTAATTTCTACGGCTACGTGGAGGGCGACGACATCTACAAGGGGACGACCGACGTGGTGGTCTGCGACGGATTCGTGGGCAATGTCGCGTTGAAGACCTCGGAGGGACTCGCCCAGATGCTGGCCACCTCCCTGCGCGAGGAATTCGCCCGCAATTTCCTCACCCGGCTCGCCGGCCTGGTTGCATTGCCGGTGCTCAATCGCTTCAAGCGCCGTATCGACCACCGCCGCTACAACGGCGCGAGCCTGCTCGGCCTGCGCGGCGTCGTCATCAAGAGCCACGGTTCGGCCGACACGTTCGCGTTCGAGTTCGCCATCCAGCGGGGGCTGGAGGAAGCGCGCAGCGGAGTGCTCGCGCACATCGCCGAGCGCATGGCGGCGATACACGAGAGCGCGGCGTGAGCAGCCAATACTCCCGCATCATCGGCACGGGCGGCTACCTCCCGGCGAGGGTGCTCACCAACCATGATCTCGAGCGCATGGTCGACACCACCGATGAGTGGATCTACACCCGCACCGGGATCCGCGAGCGGCATATCGCCGCCGAGGGCGAGGCGACGAGCGATCTCGCGCTCGCTGCGAGCCGCAACGCGATCGCCTCGGCGGGGCTCGCGCCGCGGGACATCGACCTCATCGTGGTCGCGACCACGACCCCCGACATGGTATTTCCCAGCACGGCGTGCATCCTGCAGTCCAAGCTCGGGATCCGCAACTGCCCGGCCTTCGACGTGCAGGCGGTATGCAGCGGGTTCATCTACGGGCTCGCGACCGCCGACCAGTTCCTGCGTTCGGGCCAGTACCGCCATGCCCTGGTGGTGGGCGCCGAGGTCTACTCGCGCATCCTTGACTGGAAAGACCGTTCGACCTGCGTCCTCTTCGGCGACGGGGCGGGGGCGGTCGTGCTCGGGGCAGCCGACGCACCCGGGATCCTCTCCACCCATCTGCACGCCGACGGGTCCTACGCGGGCTTGCTGCAGGTGCCGGGAACGGTGTGCGGCGGCAAGGTGAGCGGCCGCCCGTTCGTGCACATGGATGGCCAATCCGTGTTCAAGTTCGCGGTGAGGGTGCTCGATGACATCGTGGAAGAGGCGCTCGCGGCGAACGGGCTGCAGAAGGCGGACATCGACTGGCTCATCCCGCATCAGGCCAACATCCGCATCATCCAGGCCACGGCGAAAAAGCTCGGCATGAGCATGGAAAAAGTGGTGGTCACGGTGGACCGCCACGCCAACACCTCGGCCGCCTCGATTCCGCTCGCGCTCGACGAAGCCGTGCGCGACGGGCGCATCCGGTCGGGCCAGCGCCTGTTGCTCGAGGGCGTGGGCGGGGGCTTCACCTGGGGCGCGGTGCTGGTCAGATGGTAGTCTCGAGTTTCAGGTTTCAAGTCTCGGGATGAGAGCGGCGATCCCTTCATGAAATTCGCGTTCGTCTTTCCCGGGCAGGGCTCGCAATCGGTGGGCATGATGCTGCCCTTCGCGGATTCGCAGGCGGTTCGCGACGTCTTCTCCGAGGCCTCCGGCGTGTTGCAGCAGGACCTCTGGGCGCTCGCCGCCGAAGGCCCCGAGTCTGAATTGAATGCGACGGTGAACACGCAGCCCGTGATGCTCACCGCAGGTTACGCGGTGTACCGCGCGTGGCAGGAAGCCGGCGGCCCGGAGCCCGCGCTCGTCGCGGGGCACAGCCTTGGCGAGTACACGGCCCTCGTGGTCGCCGGCGCGGTCGCTTTCCGCGATGCCCTGCCGCTGGTGCGCTTCCGGGCGCAGGCGATGCAGGAGGCGGTGCCGATGGGCGCGGGCGCGATGGCCGCGATCCTGGGCCTGGACGACGGCGCGGTGCGGGCCGCGTGCGAAGAGGCGGCCCAGGGCGAGGTCGTCGAGCCGGTCAACTTCAACGCACCGAGCCAGGTCGTCATCGCCGGGCACGGGCGGGCGGTGGAGCGCGGCGTGACGGCGGCGAAAGCGAAGGGCGCCAAGCGCGCCGTGATGCTGCCGGTGAGCGCGCCGTTCCATTCATCGCTGCTCAAGCCCGCGGCCGAGCGGCTCGCCGGCTACCTCGGCAAGCTGAGCTTCAGCGCGCCGCGCATACCGGTGCTGAACAACGTGGACGTCGCGACCGAGAGCGACCCGCAACGCATCAAGGAGGCGCTCGCCCGGCAGGCGTGCAACCCCGTACGCTGGGTCGAGCTGGTGCGCCGCATCGCCGCCACCGGTATCACGCACGTCGCCGAGTGCGGGCCGGGCAAGGTCTTGGCGGGGATGGTGAGGCGCATCGACAGCCGTCTGCAGAGCCACTCGATCAGCGATCCGGCATCGCTTTCGCAGGCGCTCCAGGCGCTCAAATCATGACGCTCGGCGGAAAGGTCGCGCTCGTCACCGGCGCCTCGCGCGGCATCGGAAGAGCGATCGCGCTCGAGCTGGGCAGGCACGGCGCGACCGTGATCGGCACTTCGAGGAGCGGCGCGGGCGCCGAGGGGCTCGCACGCGAGCTCGCCGCGGCCGGGATCCAGGGAGAAGGCGTCGTCCTGAACGTCAACGATGCCGCCCAGGCGCAATCCGTGGTCGAGCAGGCCCAGCAACGGTTCGGCGACATCGCGATCCTCGTCAATAACGCCGGCGTCACGCGCGACAACCTGCTGCTGCGGATGAAGGACGAAGAGTGGGACGAGATCATGGCGACCGACTTGAAGTCGGTCTACCGGCTGTCGAAGCTCGTGTTGCGCTCGATGATCCGGGCGCGCTTCGGCCGCATCATCAACATCACTTCCGTGGTGGGCGTGACGGGCAACGCCGGCCAGGCCAACTACGCCGCCGCCAAGGCGGGCATCATCGGCTTCTCGAAGTCGCTTGCGCGCGAGGTGGGCAGCCGCGGCATCACGGTGAACTGCGTTGCGCCGGGGTTCATCGAGACCGACATGACGCGCGGGTTGAGCCAGGAACAGCGCGAGGCGCTCACCGGGCAGATCCCGCTCGGGCGGCTGGGCGAGCCGGCGGATGTCGCCGCGATGGTGCTGTTTCTCGCCTCGCCCGGGGCTTCGTACGTCACCGGCTGCACGTTGCACGTCAACGGCGGCATGTATATGGATTAGGTGCAATTTCCGCCACTTTCCTGGCGGATGAATCTGGTAGAATATCGCCCGGATTTCAATCACCGGGACCCTCCGGAAGCCGACCGGGTCCCGGTCCGTTTCCAAGCACGATAGATCCGAGAAAAGGGGACCCGAATGGAAAACATCGAGCAACGCGTCAAGAAGATTGTTGCCGAGCAGCTCGGCGTGAACGAGTCGGACGTCAAGAACGAGTCCTCGTTCGTGAACGACCTCGGCGCGGATTCGCTCGACACGGTGGAGCTGGTGATGGCGCTGGAAGAGGAGTTCGAGACCGAGATCCCGGACGAGGAAGCCGAGAAGATCGCCACCGTCCAGCAGGCCGTCGACTACATCAAGGCCCACCAGAAGTCCTGAGTCACCCGCCGGAGCCAATTTGTCCAGGCGCAGAGTCGTCGTCACCGGGCTGGGCATCGTCTCCCCCGTCGGCATCGGAGCCCCGGAAGCCTGGCAGAACATCGTCGCAGGCAAGTCCGGAATCGGCCGCATCACCCGTTTTGACCCTTCCCCCTATGCCTCGCACATCGCGGGCGAGGTGAAAGGGTTCGACCCGGCGAACTACATCTCCCCCAAGGAAGTCCGCCGTTTCGACACGTTCATTCATTACGGGCTCGCTTCGGCGATCGAGGCGATCCGGGACGCGGGGCTCGATTTCGAGCGCGAGAACCGCGAGATGGCGGGTGTCTGCATCGGCTCGGGCATCGGGGGACTGCCGCTGATCGAGGACACGCACAACGCGGTCCTTGCCGGCGGGCCGCGCAAGATCTCGCCCTTCTTCGTGCCCGGCTCGATCATCAATCTCATCTCCGGGCAGCTCTCGATCATGTACGGCCTCAAGGGGCCGAACCTCGCGCTCGTCACCGCCTGCACCACGGCGAACCACGCCATCGGCGAGGCCGGGCGCCACATCGAGTACGGCGACGCCGACGTGATGATCGCGGGCGGGGCGGAAGCCTGCGTGTCGCCGCTCGGCGTCGGCGGCTTCTGCGCCGCGCGCGCGCTGTCCACGCGCAACGACGATCCGGCGGCGGCGAGCCGCCCCTGGGACCGGGACCGGGACGGCTTCGTGCTGGGCGAGGGCGCCGGGGTGCTGGTGCTCGAGGAATACGGGCACGCGAAGGCGCGCGGGGCGCGCATCTACTGCGAGCTTGCCGGCTACGGCCTGTCCGCCGACGCGCACCACATCACCGCGCCGTGCGAGGATGGAGAGGGCGCCGTGCGCTGCATGGCCAACGCGCTCAAGAACGCCGGTCTCAACCGCGACCAGGTGGACTACATCAACGCCCACGGCACTTCCACGCCGCTCGGCGACGTCGCCGAAACGATCGCGATCAAGAGCTGCTTCGGGGATCACGCGGGCAAGATCGCGGTGAGCTCGACGAAGTCGATGACGGGCCACCTGCTGGGCGCGGCCGGGGGCGTGGAGGCGGTGTTCTCCGTGCTCGCCCTGCGCGACCAGGTCGCGCCGCCCACGATCAATCTCTTCAACCAGGACCCGCAATGCGACCTCGATTACGTGCCGAACGCGGCGCGCAAGACAAGAATCGATGTCGCGCTGTCGAACTCGTTCGGGTTCGGCGGCACCAACGGCACCCTGGTGTTCCGGAAAATCTGACACCGCGCGCGCTTCGCGGCGGTTTTCCTTCATGATCCTGGTGAACGGCGCGGCGGCAGACAGCGTCGCCGTCACGGACCGCGGCTTCGCGTACGGCGACGGGGTTTTCCGCACGCTGCCCGTCAGGCAGGGGAGACCGCAATGCTGGGAACGGCATTACCGCAAGCTCGCGCACGACTGCGCGGCGCTCGCGCTGGCGTGCCCCGGGGAGGGCCTGCTCGCCGCGGAAGTGGCGCGCGCCGCGCGCGGGCACGGCGACTGCGTCATCAAGATCATCGTCACCCGGGGCAGCGGAGAGCGCGGCTATGCGCCGCCGCCCTCGCCCACGCCGACCCGCGTCGTCATGGCGAGCGCCTTGCCGCGATATCCGGGCGAATTCGCGCGGGCGGGAGTGCGGCTGCATCTGTGCCGCACGCGGGTGGCCGCGCAGGCGCGGCTCGCCGGCGTAAAGCACCTCAATCGCCTCGAGAACGTGCTCGCCCGCGCCGAGTGGGACGAGCCGGGGGTGGCGGAAGGCCTGATGCTCGATGACGAAGGGAACGCGATCGGCGGCACCATGACCAATCTCTTCATCGTGGAAGGGGAAGATCTCGCCACACCCGAGCTTTCGCGCTGCGGCGTCGCGGGCGTCACGCGCGAGCGCGTCCTGGCGGCCGCCGCGCGTCACGGCGTGGCGTGCCGCGTCGAGCCGCTGAAACTGGAGCGCGTGCTCGCGTCCCGGGAAGTGCTGCTCGTCAACAGCGTGATCGGGATCTGGCCGGTGCAGGCGCTCGGCGCCGCGAGCTGGCAGCCCGCGGATTTCGCGCGACGCGTGCGACAATGGCTCGATGAGGACGACGATTAGGAAGCTGGCGATAGCGCTCGCCGGCGCCGTGCTGGTTGTCACCGGGCTCGCCGCCGGCGGGCTCGTGTACTACGCCACGAGCAAGCTCCCTCTCGGGCCGGAGCCGTTGCAGTTCAGCCTCAAGGCCGGCAGCAGCCTGAGAAGCGCCTCGCAGCAGATGGCGGAAGCCGGTGCGCTGCACCTTCCCGGGGCGTTCGAGGCGCTGGGGCGAGTGCTCGGCGAGGCGGCCAACGTCAAGGCCGGGAATTACGAACTCGAACCGGGCCTGACGCCGTACGGGCTGCTGCGCAAGATCACGCGCGGCGATTACACGCTCGTTGCGATCACTTTTCCCGAGGGCTGGACGTTCCGGCAGATGCGCAAGGCGCTCGACGATCATCCCGCGGTCCGGCACGACACCGCCGGCCTGCCGGATGCCGAAATCCTGCAGCGCCTTGCGATGACGGGGCCTTCGCCCGAGGGATGGTTCTTTCCGGACACCTACCACTTCAGCCACGGCACGAGCGATCTCCGCATCCTGCGCCGCGCTTACCGCTTGATGCAGGCGCAACTTGCCGCGCAATGGGAAAAGCGCGACCCGGGCCTGCCATTCGCGAGCCCCTATGAGGCGTTGATCCTCGCCTCCATCGTCGAGAAGGAGACCGGCAGGGCCGAGGAGCGGCCGCTCATCGCGGCGGTCTTCGTGAATCGCCTGCGGCGCGGCATGAAGCTGCAGACGGATCCCACGGTCATCTACGGCATGGGCGACGCCTTCGACGGCAACCTGCGCAAGCGTGATCTTCTCGCCGACACGCCGTACAACAGCTATACGCGCGAGGGGCTGCCGCCCACGCCGATCGCGATGCCGGGCCTCGCATCGCTCGCCGCCGCGCTCGGTCCGGCCAAGAGCGACGCGCTCTACTTCGTGGCGCGGGGCGACGGCTCTTCGATATTCTCGCGGACCTTGGCCGAGCACGAGCGCGCCGTGACAAAATACCAGAAGGCCGGAAAACGCTGATGCGCGGCAAGTTCATCACTCTCGAAGGCATAGACGGCGCCGGCAAGAGCACGCATCTCGACTGGCTCGCGCAATTCCTGGCGCGCCGCGGCATCCGGCTCAAGGTGACGCGCGAGCCGGGCGGCACCGCGCTGGGAGAGAAGCTGCGCGAGCTGATGCTGCATGGCGAGACGAAGCTCCATCCCGAAACCGAGACGCTGCTCATGTTCGCCGCGCGCCGCGAGCACCTCGAAAAAGTGATCGTGCCGGCCCTCGAGAGCGGCACCTGGGTGCTCTGCGACCGGTTCACCGATGCGACCTATGCCTACCAGGCAGGCGGTAGCGGCATCGCCTGGGACAAGGTGGCGATGCTGGAACAATGGGTGCAGCAAGGCCTGCAGCCCGATGTCACGGTGATCTTTGACGTCGCGCCCGAGGTCGGGCGCACGCGCGCGGCCAGGAACAAGAAGGCCCCCGACCGCTTCGAGCGCGAGAAGGACGCGTTTTTCGAGCGCGTGCGAGAAGCCTATCTCCGGCGTGCCCGCGAGGCGCCGGGGCGGATCCGTGTGATCGACGCGAGCGCAGCGCTCCCCGAAGTTCATAAGACACTCGAAGACATCTTTACAAGCCTTTGTTCACAAGAGAGTATCAAGGGATAGACGCATGGTCTTGCCCTGGCATAAAGAGCACCTGGAGCGGGTCCTGACGGGGCGGGCGCGGCTTCCCCATGCCGTGCTGGTTCGCGGGCCCGCCGGCATCGGCAAACTGGAGTTCGCGCGCGCGCTGGCCGCGGCCCTGCTGTGCGAGAGCACGGCGGGCCAAGCCTTGGCGTGTGGCAGTTGTCGTGCCTGCGCCTGGTTCGGGCAGGGCTCGCACCCGGACTTCCGCCTGGTGGAGCCGGAAAGCGCCGGCGAAAAGGGGGAGGGCGAGGGCGCTGAGAGCAAGGCGAGCCTGCAGATCGCGGTGGAACAGGTGCGCGAGCTGAGCGACTTCGTCAACCTTTCGAGCCACCGCGGCCGCGCCAAGGTGATCATGATTCATCCGGCGGAAGCGATGAACCTCAACGCGGCCAATGCGCTGCTGAAGAGCCTCGAAGAGCCGCCGCCCGCGACGTACTTCTTGCTGGTATCGCACCGCTGGCATCACCTGCTCCCCACCATCAAGAGCCGCTGCCAGCAGGTCGCGCTAGCCGTTCCCGAGGCCCGGGCCGCGCAGGCGTGGCTCGCGGAGCAGGGCACGCAAAACGCGGAGCTCGCTCTCGCCCAAGCGGGCGGGGCTCCCTTGCTCGCCCGCCGGTTCGATGCGGAATACTGGGCGCAGCGCCGGGATTTCCTGGGCGCCCTGTCGGCCGCGGACTTCGACCCGTTGCGGGCCGCCGAACAATTCCACGATCTTCCGTTACCCGGCGTCGTGAGGTGGCTGCAGCAGTGGTCCTACGACCTGGCGCGGCACGGCGAGAGCGAGCAGCCCCAGCAGCCCCGCTACAACCCGGATCTCGCCGATGCGATCGCGCGCGCGGCGCAGCGCGCGCAACGGCTCGAGGTGCTGCGCTTCCATCGCCAGATGCTGCGCTCGCAACGCGTCGTCAACCACCCTCTCAATCCGCGCCTGTTCCTCGAGTCCCTGCTCCTGTCCTATGCCGGGCTGCAGCGGGGCAGGGCGTGCGAGCAGGCTTCGTGAGGGCGGCATCATGCTGGTCGACTCTCACTGTCACCTCGACTTTCCGGAGCTTGCCGACAGGCTCGACGGCGTGCTCGCGCTGATGCGCGAAAATGCGGTCACGCACGCGCTTTGCGTCGGCGTGACGCTGCAGGATTTTCCCAAAGTGAGGGCGATCGCGGAGCGCCACCCCCATATCTACGGCTCGGTCGGCGTGCATCCCGATTACCCCAATGTGCCCGAAGTCTCGGCCGACGAGCTCATCACGCTCGCCGACCACCCGAAGATCGTCGCGATCGGCGAGACCGGGCTCGACTATTACCGCATCAAGGGTGACAACGAGTGGCAGCGCAGGCGTTTCCGCGCCCACATCGCAGCGGCGCGCCGCTGCGGCAAGCCACTCATCGTGCACATGCGCGATGCGGCGCAGGACACGTTGCGCATCCTGCGCGAAGAGGGTGCCGGCGAGGTCGCCGGCGTCATGCACTGCTTTACCGGTGACCGGAAGACCGCTGGCGCGGCTATCGATCTCGGCTTCTACATCTCCTTTTCCGGCATCGTCACCTTCAAGAACGCGCACGCGTTGAAGGAGGTGGCGAAATATGTGCCGCTCGAGCGCATGCTGATCGAGACCGATGCTCCGTACCTCGCGCCGGCGCCGCACCGCGGCAAGACCAACGAGCCCGGGCTGGTCAAGTACGTCGCCGAGGAGATCGCGCGCCTGCAGGGGGTCGGCATCGAGCAGGTCGCTTCCGCGACGACCGGGAATTTCTTCAAGCTATTCGCGCCGAGAGAATCGCGTTCATGAGAACCGTCAGGAACTTCCTCGTGGCAGTGTTTCTGACCCTTCCGGGTGTCGCTGCCGCCGGGGTCTATGAGGACATGCTCCAGGCCATCAGCCTGGACGATGAGCGGTCGGTCGCCGATCTCCTGAAGCGCGGCGTGGACGTGGATACCGTGGGGCCCAACGGGGATTCGCTCCTGATCCTCGCGGCGAGGAATGGCAAGCCAGCGGTGGTGAAGACGCTGCTCGCAGGCCGCCCCAAGTTGAATGCCCGCAACACGCACGGGGAAACCGCGCTGATGCTGGCCGCTTTCAACGGGCATATCGAGGTGGTGCGCCAGCTTCTTGCGCAAGGCGCCGAGGTGAACCACCCGGGATGGACGGCGCTCGCCTACGCCGCAATCCGCGACCGGCGGGAAATCGCGCGGGTGCTGATCAGCCACGGCGCCAATGTGAACGCGCAGGCCGAGAACGGCACGACGCCATTGATGGTGGCCTCGCGGGAGGGGCACCTCGCAATGGTATTGCTGCTGATGGAGCATGGCGCGGACATCAACCACAGGACCAAGGCCGGCTACACGGCGCTCGAGATGGCGCTCGACCACGGGCGCCGCGATGTCGCGGAGCTCCTGATCCGGGCCGGCGCGAAACAGTAAGCTTCGTATAATGTATATTATGTTAAATGCATTCCTTTTCCCGATGGCTCCGAGGCTAACATCGGGGTGTTCGCGCCTAGAATTGCAGGCACGCGCAGGCTCTCAAGTTCCTTTCCCCCACCTCGCTGGCTGATGGGTGTTTAGGCCTTCGTCGGGAAGGAGACGGCAATGGCACAAGACGAGATAACCCAGTGGCTCGCCAAACGGGGCCGCAAGCGCGATCTGAGCATTGAGCTGGCGAAGCAGCTCGCGGCGGAGTCCCGCCTGGGGTGGTACATCGCCCCTCACGGTCACAAGCGGTACGCGATCGGCAAGATCACCTTGCAGCGGCTCTCTACCCGGCACATGGTGACCGACGACGAGGGCAAGGCGCTCGCCTTCGGTAGCGTCGAGGAGGCGAAAGCGTTCCTGCGGGAGAAACTGGGAATACTCGCCCCGCAGGTCTTCAACTTCTGATCGGGAACTGCCTGCAGCCGGGCTGCGGCGCCCCCGGCCGCGCACGGCGCCGGACGCGGTGCGGAGCGTTATGCGCCGCGACTGCCGCTGGCTCTCACGGATTCGAGCTCAAGCAGCGCTTTTCTGAGCGCGTCCTGCGCCTGGGCGAGTTCGGTGAGGTCGCGCATGACCATCAGATAGCTCCCCGGCCTGCCCTGGACGCTCTTCATGGAAAGCATCACGATGCTCGAGCGGATGCGCCCGTCGCCCTTGCGCACGTGCCATCCCCCCTCTTCCGCGCGGCCCGAGAAGCGGGCCTGCTCGAGGAGCCGTTCGGGGCGCCGCGCGAGCAGGTCTTCCCTGGTGAAGAAGCGCGAATAGGCCTGGCCCCGGATCTCCGCTTCCGCGTAGCCGAGCAGGCGCTCGGCGCCGCGGTTCCAGCTCGTCACCATCCCGCTGCCGTCGATCGCGCAGATCGCGTACTCGGGCAGGCTGTCCGTCACCATCCTGAAGCGCTGCTCGCAGAGCTGCTGCGCCTCCTTCGCGAATTCCAGCCGCCGGATCTCGTCGCGCAACGCTTCCATCTCCCGCGTGACGACCTTGAGGCGATCGACCTGCTCCTTCAACGAGCCCACCATGAGGGCGATCAACGGGCAGGCCACGGCGACCGCCATCATCTGGCGCCAGTCGAGGTCGGAATAGCGGAAGGGGTAGAGCGGATGCGAGAACAGGATGAACGAGCCGAATAGCACGATGGCGGCGCTCAGCATCCCCGCCATGCCGCCCGCAAGATAGGTGGATATCGCGACCGTGAGCAGCAGGATCAGGCCGGGATCGGTGATCGCGCCCAGGCGCCGCCACAGCACCGTCACGATGGCGATCGACACGAGGGTGATCAGCCCCGAGGCGAAATACCGCCCCCAAGGCGTCGCGCCCGCCATCAGCACATCAGCCGTCGAGCCCTTCGCCGCCATAGCATCATTCACATGCTCTTGATAAGCGACGGATTTCTGCCACCAAACGCCCAAACCCCGACGTTCGGGCGGCCTTTAGCCGTCCCCCGGCAGGAGTACGAGCGACGCTGCAAGATCGATGCCAGAACCGGGCGCTGACCCGGCGGCTCAGCTGAAGGCCGCTATGCCGGTCTGGGCGCGGCCGAGAACGAGGGCGTGGATGTCATGCGTGCCCTCGAGCGTGTTCACCGTCTCGAGGTTCGCCAGATGGCGGATTACGTGGAATTCGTCGGAGATGCCGTTTGCGCCCAGCATGTCGCGCGCGAGGCGTGCGATCTCGAGCGCCTTGCCGGCGCAATTGCGCTTGAGCAGCGAGACCATCTCGGGACTCGCGCGGCCCTGCTCTCTCAGGCGGCTCAGGTGGAGGCAGGCGAGCAGCCCGAGCGCGATCTCGGTCTGCATGTCCGCGAGCTTTTTCTGGATCAGCTGATTGGCGGCGAGCGGGCGGCCGAACTGCTTGCGGTCGATCACGTACTGCCGGGCGATGTGCCAGCAGGCCTCGGCCGCGCCGAGGGCGCCCCAGCAAATGCCGAAACGGGCGTTGTTCAGGCAACCGAAGGGCGCCTTCAGCCCCGAGGCGCCGGGCAGGAGGTTTTCCTCGGGCACGAACACCTCCTCCATCGCCACCTCTCCGGTCGGGCTCGCGCGCACCGAGAACTTGCCCTCGATCTTGCGCGTGCCGAGCCCCTTCATCCCGCGCTCGAGCAGGAAGCCGCGGATGACGCCCTCGTCGTCCTTCGCCCAGATCACCAGCAGGTCGGCGATCGGGGCGTGGGTGATCCAGAGCTTGGTGCCGCTCACCGCGTAGCCCCCCGCGACTTTTCTCGCGCGCGCCTTCATCGCGCCGGGGTCCGAGCCGTGGTCGGGTTCGGTCAGGCCGAAACAGCCGAGCAGCGTGCCCTTCGCCATCGCCGGGAGGTAGCGGCTGCGCTGCGCTTCGCTGCCATAGGCATAGATCGAGGTCATCGCGAGCGAGGTCTGCACGCTGCACGCGGAACGGAACGCGGTGTCCACGCGTTCGAGCTCGCGCAGGACGAGCCCGTAGGCGACGTAGCCGATGCCGGCGCAGCCGTAGCCTTCGAGCGGCGCCCCGAGAAAGCCGAGCTCGCCCATCTCGCGCATCACCGCCGGATCGAAATGCTCGCGGCGGTTCCAGTCGGTGATGCGCGGCGCGAGCTTTTCCTGCGCGTATTCGCGCGCGGCGTCGCGCATCATGCGCTCCTCGGCGGTGAGCTGCTGCTCGAGCAGGAACGGATCGTCCCACTGGAACTTGTCGCCGATCAGCGTGACGGAAGAGAAATCAGCAGACATCGCAATCTCCCGATAGGCAAAAGGCACGGAGACGTGCCGCCTCTCCGTGCCTTTGCGCGGACGTTACCCGGAATTCCGGCGTTCCTGGCGTGCTGGCGGCGGCCTTCTAGACGCGTTCGAGGATCGCGGCCATGCCCTGCCCGCCGCCGATGCAGAGACTCACAAGCGCGTAGCGGCCGCCCGAGCGCTGCAGCTGGCGCGCCGCGGTAAGCGCGAGCCGCGCCCCCGACGCGCCGAGCGGATGGCCCACGGCGATCGCGCCGCCGTTGGGATTCACGCGGCTGTCGTCGAAGGCAACGCCCAGGCCCTTGAGGCAGGCCAGCACCTGGGCGGCGAAGGCCTCGTTGATCTCGATCACGTCCAGGTCCTTCAACTCGAGGCCGGCGCGCGCCAGGGCTTTCTTCGAGGCGGGGACCGGTCCGATGCCCATGATCTGGGGTGGCACGCCGACCGCCGCGCTTGCGATCACGCGCGCGAGCGGCCTCGCGCCCGCCTTTTCGCCCGCCCCCTTGCCGCCCACGATCAGCGCAGCCGCGCCGTCGTTGACCCCCGAGGCGTTGCCGGCGGTCGTGACGCCTCCCTCGTAGAGCGGCTTCATCCGGGCGAGCGTCTCGAGATCGGTGTTGGGGCGCGGATGCTCGTCCTCGGCCACCGGCGGAACCGGACCCTTGCGGTTCGGCGGCAGCTCCACGGGCGAGATCTCGCCGGCGAAGAATCCCTCGCCCTTGGCGACGGCATAACGTTGCTGCGAGCGCAGCGCGAACTTGTCGGCTTCTTCCCGCTTGATCTGGTATTCACGCGCGAGGGTGTCGGCGGTCTGCGGCATCTGGTCGTCGCCGAAGCGCTTCACGAGCCTGGGGTTCGAGAAACGGGGGCCGATCGTGCTGTCGTAGAGCTTCACGTCGCGGCCGAATGCCGATTCGGAGCGGCTCATCACGAGCGGCGCGCGGCTCATGCTTTCCACGCCCCCCACCAGGAACACTTCACCCTCCCCAGCCGTTACGGCGTGGGCGGCATGGACCAGCGCGCCCAAGCCGCTCGCGCAGTTGCGCTGGAGCACGGTGCCCGGGGTCTCGATCGGCAGTCCGGCGACCAGCCCCGCATGGCGCGCGACGCAGCGGCTGTCCTCGCCGGACTGGTTGGCGCAGCCGACGACAATGTCCTCGATCTGCTCGGGCTTGAACGGGGTCTTCTTCATCACGGCTTTCATCACCTCGGCGAGCAGGTCATCCGTGCGGACCTTGGCGAGCACGCCGGCGTGGCGGCCAAAGGGCGTGCGCAGACCATCGAAAATGTAGGCGTTGAGCATGACGGTTCCTCTCTAGGGCATCGGGGTAGCGCGTGACGTCAGGGTTCCTGCGTGGCGAGCGGCACGCCCAGCCGGGCGCGCCGCGTGAGCCAGATGCTCGCGCGATAGCGCGGATCTCCGTAAATACGATACATCGCGGAGAGCACCTTGTATACGCGCTCCGGGCCGAGCACGTCGCCGAACTGGAACGGGCCGTGCGGGTAGTTCAACCCGAGGGTCACCGCCTTGTCGATGTCGGCGGGCTGCGCGGTGCGGCTCTGCGCGATCGAGCAGCCGATGTTGACGATCATCGCTACGATGCGCTGCGCGATGAACCCGGGGCTGTCGCGGCACACCGTGACCGGCACGCCGTCGGAGGCGAGCAGGCCGTGCGCCGCCTCGCGGTATGCCGCATCGGTCACCGGCGTGCCCATGAGGGTGCGCCGCTTCGCCATCGGGAAGAGCGTGTCCACGGCAACGGTGCGCCTCGCGTCGAGCCCCTGCTCCACCGCGCAGGTGGTGGCGTCTTCCCCGATCGGCGTCACCAGGATCAGCGCCTTGGCGGCGGGCTTGGCGGCGATTTCCAGTGGCGCGCCGAGCTTCCTGAGCAGCTCGACCAGCGCGGCGTAGCCCTGCGGTTCTGCCGGGCTCACCCAGACGCTCTGCGGCCGCGCCGCCGGGGCAGCGGGCTCCGGGGGCACCACCGCTTTCATCTCCGCGTCGTATTCATAGAAGCCGCGCCTGGTCTTGCGGCCCAGCACGCCCGCTTCATAGCGGCTGCGCATGATGAGGTTGGGACGGTAGCGCGGCTCCTGGAAAAACTGGTGGTAGATGAGCTCGGAGGCGGGCTGCGTGACATCGAGACCGGTCAGCTCCATCAGCTCGAACGGGCCCATGCGAAAACCGCCCACGTCGCGCATCACGCGGTCCACGTCCGCGAAGGTGGCAACGCCTTCGTAGACCAGGTGCGACGCCTCGAGCGTGAAGCCGCGCCCGACCTGGTTGACGAGGAACCCCGGCGCGTCCTTCAGCCGCACGGGCTCGCGCGTCATGCGCCTACCCAGCACCATCAGCGCTTCGCCGACCCAGTTCTCGGTCCGCAGACCGTCGATCACCTCGACCAGCCTCATCAGCGGAACGGGGTTGAAGAAATGCAGGCCTGCAAAGCGCTGCGGCGTCTTCAATTTCGATGCGATCGCGGTGACCGAGAGCGAGGACGTGTTGGTCGCGAGGATGCAGTCCGGCGCGACGATGCCTTCGAGCTCGGCGAAGAGCTGCTGCTTCGCCTCGAGATTCTCCACGATCGCCTCGATCACCACGTGCGCGGGCTTCATGTCAGCGGGTCCGCCCACGATCCGGATGCGGCCCCTCGCCGCGGCCACCTCCTCCTGCGTCATCGAGCCTTTTTCCGCCGCGCGCGCGAACATCTTCCCGATGAAGTCGAGCGCTTCCTGCGCCGCGCCGGGACGGGCGTCGGTCATCAGCACCTGCATGCCGCCGGCCGCGGCGACCTGCGCGATGCCCCGCCCCATCGCCCCCGTGCCGATGACGCCGACGACGAGGTCGGAGCGATTTGCGTCTAAACCCATGATCTCCCCTGTTCGAATCGAATGCGGCCGCCGCGACGGCCGGCGCGCAGGTCATTGAACGACAGTGTGAGAGCGCCGCCGGGCGATCCGCGTCCCTGCCGGCTCCCCGCCGCGGGCTTCAGCGCCCCTTGAACACCGGTTTGCGTTTCTCCATGAAGGCGGTGCGCCCTTCCTTGTAATCCTCGCTCTGGTAGCACGCGTCGACCAGCTTCTGCGCGAGCCCGAGGTCGCGCTCGCCGGGGTCCTTGTGCCATTCGATGATGCTGCGCTTGATGGAAGCGAGGGTCAGCGGCGCGTTGGCGGTGATGGTATCGGCGTAATCCCTGGTGCGGCGCTCGAGCTCGGCTGCGGGAACCACGCGGTTCACCAGCCCCATCTGCAGCGCCTCCGCGGCGCTGAACTGACGCGCGGTGTAGAAAATCTCCGCGGCGAACGACGGCCCGACGAGATCGATCAGGCGCTTCACGCCGGAGAAGCGGTAGCCCAATCCGAGCTTCCCCGCGGGGATCGCGTAGCGCGTGTCGTCGGCCGCGATGCGCACGTCGCAGCCGACCGCCACCGCCACTCCGCCCCCGATGCAATAGCCGCGGATCATCGCGAGCGTGGGCTTGGGAAATTCCTGCAACGCCTTGCTGGCGCGATCGGACGCGGCGTTGTATTCGAGCACCGCTTCCATGGTCGAGCGCTTCTCGCCGAACTGCGAAATATCCGCCCCGGAGATGAACGCCTTCTCGCCCTCCCCTTTGAGGATGACGACGCGCACCTCTTCGTCCCGCGCGAACTGCGCGAGCACCACCGGCAGCGCCTGCCACATCTCGTACGACACCGCATTGTGCTTTTGCGGCTGGTTGAACACGATCCAGCCGATTGCGCCGTCCTTGCGCGCGAGCAGCTTGTCGGTGGGGCTTTCCATCTTCATGCGGGCCTCGCTGCGTTCTCTTCGGAAACGCGCTAGTGTAACCTATCCGAAAGGGCGGAGGAGCCATGAAGAGAATCGCGGTAACGTGCCTGGCGGGCGCGCTCCTCGCACCGGGCGCGGTCTCGCTCGCGCAGCAATATCCCGCCAAGCCGGTGCGCATCATCACGACCTTCCCGCCCGGGGGGCCGACCGATTTCGTCGCGCGCGCCATCGGCCAGAAATTCGCCGAGGCGTGGGGACAGCAGTTCATCGTGGAGCACCGTCCCGGCGCCGGCGGCGTGATCGGCACCGAAGCGGCGATACGCGCGGCTGCGGACGGCTATACCTTGCTGCTGGGCACTTCCTCCGGGCTCTCGGTCAATCCGGCGTTGAACGACAAGCTGCCTTACAATCCGTCGCGCGACCTTGCTCCCATCAGCCTGGTGGTCGTCAACCCGCAACTGCTGATCACGCATCCGTCGCTGCCGGCGAGATCGGTGAAGGAGCTCATCGCGCTGGCGACGGCGAGGCCGGGCGAGATCAACTACGCCTCGGTCGGCCAAGGCAGCCCCAACCACATGGGCATGGAAATGCTGAAGGCCATGGCCGGCATCAACATGGTGCACATCCCTTACAAGGGGACCGCCCCGGCGGTCACCGATATCATCGCGGGCCACGTGTCGCTCATGTTCAACAGCATGCCCTCGGTGCTGCCGCAGGTGAAGGCCGGACGGCTGCGCGCGCTCGCGGTCGGAAGCGCAAGGCGTTCGCCCGCGGTTCCCGAGATCCCCGCGGTCGCCGAGACGGTTCCGGGCTTCGACTACGTCACGTGGTACGGTCTCTTTGCGCCGGCGGCGACGCCGAAAGAGATCGTGTCCCGGCTCAACGCGCAGCTCGTCCGAATGCTCGGCGAGCCCGAGCTCGCGCAGCGCTTTGCTTCGCAGGGTGCGGAGCCGCGCGCGACCACGCCGGAAGAGCTCGGCCAGTTCATGCGCGCCGAATACGAACGCTGGAGAAAGGTCATCCGGGCGGCCAACATCCGCATCGAATGAGCCGCGCGAGCGCTTCCCGGTCTGCGGGCGGCCGGCCTCGCCATGCCTCGAGGAGCGCCCTGCCCTTGAGCTCCTCCAGCATGGCGAGCGCCTCGCGCGTTCCCTTTCACCCCGGCGCGTTGAGGTACTTCGCCGAGAAGGGCATCCGGCCGAAGCAATAAGAACGAGGAGGCGGGAACGGGCGATGCGGCTTCAGCGCACCACTAGCACCGGCACCTTGGAATGCGTCAGCACCTTGGCGGTTTCACTGCCGAGCAGCAGGCTCGAGATGCCGCGGCGCCCGTGAGACGCCATCATGATGAGGTCGCACTTCTTGCTGCGCGCGGTGGCGATGATCTGCTGATAGGGCAGATCGCTCGCAACGCTCACCGTCGCGCAGCGCACGCCGTGCGCCCTGGCTTGCCGCGCCACCGCATCGAGCATCTTCTGCGCCCGCGCGCGCGACTCATCCTCGAAGCGCTTCTTCAACGTCGGGCTGAGCGGCACGAAGCTCTCATCGGGGACCACCCTGAACTCGGGAACGACGTGGATCGCGGTCACGCGCGCCTTGATCTTCCTGGCGAACTCGATGCCCCTTCTTACCGCCTTGTTGGAAAACGGTGAACCGTCCGTGGGTAACAGGATGTGCTTGAACATGAGGCCTCCGCATGGAGTGGCGTGAACCGCCCGCCAGGCAAAAACTACCATGCCGCCGCGGCCGGCGATTGATCCACGTCAAACGAATATGGCGGACCAAGGCCCGCCGGATTCCTAATGGGTCTTGCCCAGGCGATGGGCCGGGATGGAGAGCGCGACCACTTCGATGCCTTCTTCCGTGAGCGCTTCCACCTCTTCTCGCGAAGCCGTCCCGCGGATCGTGCGCTCCGGCGCCTCGCGGTAGTAGATCTTGCGCGCCTCTTCCGGGAACGCCGCCCCGACGTCCTCGGTGTTCTCGATGATGTGCTCGACGAGCTTGGTGAGCACCTCGCTGCCGACGTTGGCGTACTGCTGCGTCCGGGCGCTCGCGGGCTGCGGACGCGAAGGCCGTTCGGCGGTCCCGCTCTTGATGTGGGCGGCGTGCGGAAGCCGCGCGACGCCGGCGCTGCCGCACATCGGGCAGGTGACGAGCTTTCTTTTCAGTTGGCGCTCGAACTCGTCGCCCGAGACGAACCAGCCCTCGAAGCGATGATGATTCTCGCAGCCAAGATTGAAGACGATCACAGTTTTCCTCGGTTACCCCGCCCTGAATTCGGGCCCTGTACACTTTCTCTGACAGCAAAAAGCACGCCAAAGTGCTTGCTTCGCATAATGATGCCACAAACCAGCCCTTTCCCACAAAACCCGGGTGCTTCCACGCGGCAAGCCGCAAGATGTTGGGGGCGCCGCGGTCTTTGAGCCGGCTCCCTTGGGTGTGGCAGGAGCTAAGGCTTTTCGCAAGAACGGCGCGCTGGCGGTTGCTGCCCGTCTCGCCGTGTGAAAAATCAAGAGCCCTCATGCGCACTGTCGAAAAGTCGTAACACGCTCGTCGCCTCGCCTAGCGACTTTGAAAGACTGCACACTTTGAGGCCCCCACGCTTCAGCTTCAGCCGCCTCAGATCTTTCCAATGATTTCAAGAGCTTAAACCCACAATGTCGCAGCCCACGCGAATCCCCGGCTCCTTGGCACGGAAGTTGCCGGAAAAACCGCATGGACAAGGGCATCAACGCGCAAATTCACTGACTTAGACCGGCCATGGCCAAGATCAAAGGCAGCAACGGCAAAGACATGCTGTGGGGCACGAACCACGCCGACACCATCTTTGGCCGCGGCGGCGATGACACCATTTTCGGTCGCGGCGGGAACGACAAAATCTCGGGCGACGACGGCAACGACAAGATCTTCGGCGGCGCCGGCAACGATCACATCCACGGCGGCAAAGGCGATGACAAGATCTTCGGCGGCTCCGGAAACGATCACATCCACGGTGGCAGCGGCAACGACAAGCTCTTCGGCGGCTCGGGCAACGACTGGATTTCCGGCGGCTCCGGAAACGATCACATCCACGGCGGCAGCGGCAACGACCGGATCGACGGCGGCAGCGGCAACGATCGCATCAACGGCGGCTCCGGCAATGACTGGATTTTTGGCGGCGCCGGCAACGATCACATCCACGGCGGCAGCGGCAACGACAAGCTCTTCGGCGGCGAGGGCAATGACTTTCTCGATGGCGGCTGCGGCAACGACACGATCTACGGCGGGAGCGGGAACGACCTGATCTACGGCGGCGCCGGCAACGACTGGATCGATGGCGGCAGCGGCAACGACTGGATCTACGGCGGCGCCGGCAACGACTGGATTTTCGGCGGCGAAGGCAATGATTATGTCGATGGCGGTACCGGTAATGACAGGATTTTCGGCGGCGCCGGCAACGATCACATCCACGGCGGCAGCGGCAACGACTGGGTCGATGGCGGCAGCGGCAACGACTGGATAGACGGCGGCAAGGGCAATGACGTTGTCGATGGTGGCACCGGCAAGGACTCCATCTTCGGAGGCAAAGGCGATGATGAGCTTGTCGGCGGGGCGGGTGCGGACTGGCTCACGGGCGGCTCAGGGAACGATAAATTCGTTTTCCTGACCGCGGCAGATTCGACGGCCGCCTGCGGCTGGGATCGCATCGCCGATTTCGCCCAGGGCAAGGACAGAATCGACCTCTCGGCTCTGCTTGGACCGACTGATCTCGCCTGGGGGAACAAGACGGCCATGGCCAGCGCGGCCTGGTACCAGAACTCCGGGTCGAGCACCTTCGTCTTCGCCGACACCACCGGCGATGCCGCGGCGGACCTGAAGATCGAGTTGAAGCACACGTCGGGCCTCAAGCTCACCGTCAACGATTTCATCGGCGTTGGCAATGCACCGGTCATCACCTCGAACGGCGGCGGTGACTCAGCGGCGGTGAGCGTGGCCGAGAACACGACGGCCGTGACGACCGTGACGGCGATCGATCCGGACGCCGGGGCGGTGCTTACCTTCTCGATCGTGGGCGGTGCCGATCAAGCGAAGTTCTCCATCGTCGGGGCGACGGGCGTGCTGACGTTCAATTTCGCACCGGATTTTGAAACCCCGACCGATGCAGGCCCAAACAATGTCTACGACGTGCTGGTGCAGGTTTCCGATGGACAAGGCGGGTTCGACACGCAGGCGATCGCGGTCACGGTCACCGACGTGAACGAGGCGCCGACGGCGGTCAGCTTTGACAACACGACCACCGCGGTCGATGAGAACACGGACACTTCGGCAGGCCTGAAGGTCGCCGACATCGTGGTGGTGGACGATGCACTGGGCAACGAAACCCTGGCGCTGACGGGCGCCGACGCGGCGTCGTTCGAGATCGTGGGCAGCGAGCTCCGCCTCAAGGCCGGTGTCCTCGACTTCGAGACCAAGAACTCCTACTCGGTGCAGGTGACGGCCGACGACACGACAGTCGGGGGCTCGCCCGACGCCACCTCGGCCTTGTTTACCGTCAACGTCACCGACGTGAACGACGTCGCGCCAGCCTTCACGTCGGGTGGCGCAGCGAGCATCGCCGAGAACACGCCAGCCGCAAACGTGATCTACACCGCCGCGGCCTTCGATCCGGACACGGTGGGCACGGTTGCCTTCTCGCTCACTGGCGCCGATGCGGGCCTGTTCTCCATCGGCGCGACGACCGGTGACGTGAGGTTCCTGGCCTCGCCGGACTTCGAGGCGCCGGCGGATGCGGGCAGCAACAACGTCTACGACATCGTGGTGCATGCCAACGACGGAGTACACCAGACCACCAAGGCCGTGGCCATCACAGTAACCGACGTCGATGAGCCGCCAGTTTCCGGCAACGACAACGTCTTCACGGACCTCGCGCTCGGGACCGCATTCAACGTTCCGGAATGGGCGTTGCTCGCGAATGATAGCGATCCGGAGAAGAGCGCGATCGACGTGCAGAGCGTCGGCGGCGAGACCGGACTGACTGCCGTTCACACGCCGGGTGTCGGTACCAACGGCTTCGTCACAGTTACCGACACGGATTTGGCCGGCGGGTCGTTCACCTATACCGCCACGGACGGCGTGCTGACGGGCACGCCGGCGACAGTAAACGTCACGCAGGTGAATGGCGGCACACCCAACTCCACCTACAGCTTTGCTCTGAACGCAGGTAACAACATCATCAGGGATAGCAGCGGCATCGATACGATCATCATCGAGGCGAATGGTGCGGCGCTTTCCTCGCTCAACTTCGAGAAAGTCGGGACCGATTTCGTGATCCAGTACAACGGCCAGCAGGTGACCGTGTTGGGCCAGTATACGGGGGCGGGGGACCAGATCGAGAACATCCAGTTCGCGGGCGGCGCCTCGTTCCACGGATATGCGCTGGGAACCGGTACGCATGGGCTCCTGACCTTTAACGTCCAAGACTTCACCACCAACACAGACGATGTCATGGCCATCGTGAGTACTATTGGCAATACGTTGTTTGGCGCCGGTGGGAATGACCTGCTGTTCGGCGACGATGGGGACAATACTCTTGGTTTTGATACCTTTCCTTTTGTTGAGACGGGTAACGATCTGCTCGTGGGGCGTGGCGGCAACGATACGCTCAGAGGCGGCCCGGGCAATGACGTTCTGATCGGCGGCGCTGGAAACGACACGCTCACCGGCGGCGCCGACAGCGACATCTTCGACTACAACGCGCTCTCGGATCGCGGCACGACGGGCGATACCATCACCGATTTCCAGACGGGGACGGACGACCTCGATCTGCACGACCTGCTGGTTACGTTTGGGATACCAGGCGGGACTGGGAACGCATTCGACGGGGGTTATTTGCAGTTCATCGACGACCCAGGACCGGGTACTAACACGCTCGTGCAGGTTGACAGCGACGGCGGCGGCAATTCGTTCGTGACGCTCGCGACCGTTAACGGCGTACTGCTGGATCCAATAACCAACGCTGGCGACTTCATTCTCTGAAGCACCGGTCGCCGGTCACGCCCATGCACGTGCGGGCGGACCCGCCCGCAGCGCCTCGAGCTTTTCCTGGGCCGCGTAGCAGTAATAGGCCTTTCCGCTCCGGATCACCTGCTCGGCGATCTCGCGGTGGCTATCGAGCCGGTCCATGCTCTGTGTCCTTTTTCCCTTCCGGCGCCGAGGCTTATTGCATTATCATATAGTGGATTCGCACGAGTAATGGTCCCGAGCTTGTGCTGAAGCGACCTTGAGAGAACTGGACAATTGATGGCGCGCGCTGACCCGCCTTCGAGCCCGTCCCTGCACGCGTTCGCGTCGCGTTTCCGGCCGTACTTCGTCTCCGCGGCGGCGTTCAGCCTGGTGCTCAACCTGCTGCTGCTGGTGCCGGCGCTTTTCATGCTGCAGATCTTCGACCGGGTGATCACCAGCCGGAGCATGGAAACGCTGGTGATGCTGCTGGTGCTGTCGGTGGGCGCGCTGCTGTTCATGGCGTATCTGGACGTCATTCGCTCGCGGCTGCTGACAGCCGCGGCAGTCGCGCTCGAGAAATGGCTGGGTCCCCGGGTGTTGACCGAAATGATTCGCCGCAGCGCCGCACCGGGCAGCGGCGAGGCGCTGCACGGGCTGCGCGACCTCAACGCGTTGCGCGCATTCCTGACTGGCCCCGGCATCCTCGCCCTGTTCGATGCGCCCTGGGTGCCGGTCTATGTGCTGATCATCCTCCTGTTCCACCCGTTGCTGGGGATGGTGGCGCTTGCCGGCGCGCTGCTGCTGTTCGCGCTCGCCATCATCAACGAGAAGCTCTCGCGCCGGCCGCTCGAAGCGATGCAGCTCGATTCGCGGAAAGCGGGACGCTTCGCCGAGCAAAGTCTCGTCAATGCCGAAGTCGCGCGCGCGCTCGGGATGGTGGACGGCCTGGCGCGCGGTTGGGAAAGCCTGAGCCGCAAAGGGCTGGAGAACCAGTTGCAGGCGAGCCGCGCGGCGAGCGTCCTCACCAGCACGACGCGCTTCCTGCGCCAGTTCTTGCAGGTGGCGATGCTCGCAATGGGCGCCTGGCTCGTCATCGAGCAGCAGGCCACCTCGGGCGTGATGATCGCCGCCACCATATTGCTCGGGCGGGCACTTGCGCCGGTGGAGAACGCAATCGCGGGCTGGAAGGGGCTCGTGGACGCGCGCAGCGCCTATACCCGGCTCGATGAGATGCTCGGTTCCGAGCCGCAGGATGGAGGCCTCACCGAGCTGCCGGCGCCCGAGGGCGCGCTGGCGGTGGAACGCGTGGTCTTCGGCTTTCGCGGCCAGGAGCGTCCCGTGATCAAGCAGGTGTCCTTCGAGCTCGAGGCGGGCGAAGCACTTGCGATCGTCGGGCCCAGCGCGGCGGGCAAATCCACGCTGGCGCGCCTGATCGTGGGGCTCTGGAAACCGATGATCGGCACGGTGCGCCTGGACCGGGCCGACATCGCCGCGTGGCCGCGCGCGCGCCTGGGACCGTACGTCGGCTACCTGCCGCAAGATGTCGAGCTGTTCGCCGGCACGGTGAGTCAGAACATCGCGCGCATGGGCGAAGTTGATTCCGAAGCGGTGATCGACGCGGCGCGGCGGGCCCGCGTGCATGAAATGATCCTCCATCTGCCGCAGGGGTATGACACCCAGATCGGCGAAGGCGGAGCGATTCTCTCGGCCGGCCAGCGCCAGCGCGTCGCCCTCGCCCGCGCGCTCTACGGCAAGCCGCGGCTGGTGGTGCTGGACGAGCCCAATTCCAACCTCGACGTCGAGGGTGAGGCGGCGCTGATCGACGCGATCGGCGCGATGAAGGCCGACGCCGTGACGCTGGTCATCGTCACGCATCGCAGCAAGCTCCTGATCGCGATGGACCGGATTCTCGTCCTGCGCGAGGGCGTCATCGAGAAGTTCGGCCCGCCGGCGGAAGTGCTGGCAGCCATCCGGCGGCGCGCCCCGGAGGCGCCCCCCGGCGTGATCGCCGGCCAGATCGTTCCCAGGGTGTGAGCCCGTGTCCAACGCGATTCGCGACCTCGTCCTCCCCGCGCTCGACGTCGAGCACGCCGACCGGCCCTGGCCGCTGATCCGCGCGGGCATCCTGGGCGTCGTGCTGCTCGTGGTCGCCATCGGCGTGTGGGTGGCGATTGCGCCGCTCTCGGGCGCGGTGATCGGCCCCGGCCTCGTCAAGGTGGACATGAACCGCAAGACCGTCCAGCACCAGGAAGGCGGCATCGTCGGAGAAATCCTGGTGCGCGACGGCAGCAAGGTAGAAGCGGGACAGACGCTGATCCTGCTCAAGGACGTGCGCGTGGACGCCGGCAATGAAGCCGTCCGGACGCAGCTCCACGCGGAACTCGCCAAGGGGGCACGACTGTCGGCGGAGCAGTCGGAGGCCCGCGATATCAGCTTCCCGGCGGAGCTCGGGGACCGGAGCTCGGACCCGCGCGTGGCGCAGCTCCTGGGGCACGAGAAGGCGGTGTTCCGCGTGCGGCGCGAAGCGCTCGCGAACCAGATCGCGTTGCTGCGCGCGCAGGCCCGCGAGGCGCGGGACGAGATCAATGCGCGCGCCGCGCAGATGAAGGCCGACGACCAAGCGATCAAGCATCAGCGCGACGAGCTGGCCGCGAACCAGTCGCTCGCGGAACAGGGCTTCGTGAGCAAGACGCGGCTGCTGGCGCTCCAGCGCAACCTCGCGGAGTACGAATCCCGGCGCGCGGAAGGCGCGGCGGAGATGGCGCGCGCCCAGCAGAAGGTCTCGGACCTGGAGCTGCGCGCCGAGACGCTGCGCAGCAATTTCAAGCAGGAGGCTTCCAACGAGCTGCGGCAGACCACGGCGGCGATCTTCGAGCTGCGCGAGCGCCTGCGCCCGGCGCAGGACGCCGAGCAGCGGCAGCGCATCACGGCGCCGATCGCGGGCGAGGTCGTGGACCTGAAGGTGACCTCGGTGGGCGCGGTGATCGCGCCGCGCGAGCCCATCCTCGACATCGTCCCCGAGAACCCGCTCCTGCTGGTGGAGGCGCGTCTGCGCCCCGAGGACATCAGCTTCGTCCGCCTCGATGCCGCGGCCGACGTGCGCCTCACCGCGTTCCGCCAGCGCATCACGCCCACCGTGGAGGGCAAGGTGAGCTACATTTCAGCCGACCGGCTGGTAGACAAGAGCAGCAACACGCCTTATTACGTGGTGCACGTGAACGTTTCGCCCGAGGCGCTGCGCAAGGCGGGCGATCTCAAGCTGCAGGCGGGAATGCCGGCGGAGGTGTTCATCCAGACCACCGCGCGCAACGCGCTGCAGTATCTGCTCGACCCGATCCTGGGATTCATGCAGCGCTCGCTGCGCGAGCAGTGAGTCGGCCCGCTGTTTCTTCGAACGGGGACGACTATTCGTAGAACTGGTGGGCGAGGCCGGATTCGAACCGGCATGGCTTGCGCCGAGGCATTTTAAGTGCCTTGTGTATCCCAATTCCACCACTCGCCCGTCGCACGACTTCCTCGCACATGTTAGCAGCGAGCTTCTGAGGGCATCCGATGAAATGTTCTTGTCTGTGGGAAACTGTAGCGAGAGAAGAAGTGGAGGCGGGGGTCGGAATCGAACCGGCGTACACGGCTTTGCAGGCCGCTGCATGACCACTCTGCCACCCCGCCGCGTCACACGAGAAAAACCAAAAAAGGAAAGCGAAGCGAGGCATGCCCGCTTCGCTTTCCCTTGAATCCTGGAGCGGGAAACGAGTCTCGAACTCGCGACCTCAACCTTGGCAAGGTTGCGCTCTACCAACTGAGCTATTCCCGCGTTTCGTCGGGGAAAATTATAGGCTACGCGGCCCTCGGCGGGCAACTGGGAATCTGCCGGGCAAAACCGGGGAGATTCCTGAGGCAAATCCGCCAAGACGAATCCTCAGGCAGATCAGTCGGTCGGAGCGAGTGCTCCGGCAGATTGCTAGGCCCGTTTCCAGGCGAGCGGCAGCGCAACCTTCAGGTAGTACGCCATCGACAAGAGCGTGAGTCCCGCAGCGAGCCAGATGAGGCGGGTGCCGGTCCACTGCGTATCAAAAGCGCCGATGCGGTCGTGATACAGGAGCAGCGGGATCGCGACCATCTGCGAGACGGTCTTGACCTTGCCCAGGAACGACACCGCGACGCTCTTTCCCGCGCCGATGTTCGCCATCCATTCCCGCAGGGCCGAGATCCCGATCTCGCGCCCGATGATGATGAGCGCAATGATCGCGTCCACGCGCTCGAGCTGCACCAGGATGATCAAAGCCGCCGCGACCATCAGCTTGTCCGCGACCGGGTCGAGGAAGGCCCCGAAAGCGGAGGTCTGGTTCCAGCGGCGCGCAAGCCAGCCGTCGAGCCAGTCGGTGATCGCCGCGCCCGTGAAGAGGATGGTTGCCACCAGGTTCTGGTTGGGCGCGGAGACCCAGCTCTTCTCGAAATAGAAGATGCCGACGAACAGCGGGATCAGGATGATCCGCAGCCACGTGAGCAGATTGGGAACGTTAAAGGGCATGGCGCCCGCCGCGATCAATGCAGCTCATGATAGATCTTTTCGGCCAGGGTGCGGCTGATTCCGTCGACCTGCGCGAGCTCGTCGACGCTCGCGGAGAGCAGGCCGCGGAGGCCGCCGAACCGCGCGAGCAGCCGCTGCCGCCGCTTGGCGCCGATGCCCGCGATGCTCTCGAGGGTCGAGCCGGTGCGCGCCTTGCCCCGGCGTGCCCGGTGGCCCTGGATGGCGAAGCGGTGCGCTTCATCCCGGATCTGCTGGATGAGGTGCAAGGCCGGGTGCTCCTTGCCGAGGACGATGGGCGCGGCGTGCCGCGGCGTGATGAGCCGCTCGAGCCCCGGCTTGCGTTCCTCGCCTTTCGCCACGGCCGCGAGCGCGACATCGTTCAGGCCCAGCTCCGCGAAAACTTCCTCGGCTACGGCGAGCTGTCCCTTGCCCCCGTCGATCAGCACGAGATCGGGCACCCTGCCCTCGCCCGCGACGATCCTCCGGAAGCGGCGCGAGAGGACCTCGTGCAGCGCCGCGTAATCGTCGCCCGGCGTTATCGCGGCGCGTTGAGCGGTGCCCCGCGTCCGTTCCACCGCGCCGAGGTCAGACGGCGATCTATCGTCCGTTCTGACCTGTATGTTGTAGCGCCGGTAGTCGCCCTTCTGCATGCCCGACCTGTCGTACACCACGCATGAGGCCACCGTCGCTTCACCCAGGGTGTGGCTCACGTCGAAGCATTCGATGCGCTGGACGGTCTCCGGCAGCTCGAGGGCCTGCTGCAGCGCGGTGAGCCGCGCTTCCTGGGTCGCTTGGAGGCCAAGCGCCTGCTCGGCGCCGAGCTGCGCGTTGCGCCGTGCCATCTCGAGCCAGGCCCTGCGGGCGCCGGCCGGCCGCGCGCTGATCCGCACCTCGCGGCCGGCCCGTTCGGAGAGGAGGCCCTCGAGCGGCCCCGCATCGATCCCGGCGCCGACCACGATGTGCGGCGGGACGCCGTGCTGCAGGTAGTGTTGCAGCATGAACGCCTCGATCACGGTTTCCGGATCGGAGTCGTCGGCGTTGCGCGGAAAGAAGTTCTTGTCGCCCAGATGGCGTCCGCCGCGTATCATCGCCAGGTTCACGCAGGTGACGCCGCCGGCGCGCCCGAACGCGATGACATCGGTGTCCTTGCCCTCTCCGCTCACGAACTGCTTCTCGCGCACCCTGCGCAACGCCGCGATCTGGTCCCGGTAGAGGGCGGCCTCTTCGTACCGCAGGTGGCTGGCGGCCGCGCTCATCCGCGCTTCCAGGCGCTCGACCACCTCGTCCTCCTTGCCGGTCAGGAAGAGCTCGGCGCTGCGCACGTCCTCCGCGTAGTCGGCTTCGCTCACGAGGCCCACGCAGGGCCCCGTGCACCGCCGCAACTGGTGCAGCAGGCAGGGACGCGAACGATTGGTGAACACGGTGTCCTCGCAGGTGCGGATGCGGAACACCTTCTGCAACAGCTGGATGCTCTCGCGCACGGCGCCGGCATCGGGAAACGGTCCGAAGTAGCGGTGCGGCTTGTCGAGGGGGCCACGGTGGAACCCGAGGCGTGGAAACCGGTGCCCGCTCACGACCAGGTACGGATAGGATTTATCGTCGCGAAACAATATGTTGTATCGCGGAGTTAAAGTCTTTATTAAGTTGTTCTCGAGCAGCAGCGCCTCGGCCTCCGAGCGCGTCACGGTGGTTTCCACGCGCGCCACCTGGGAGAGCATGGCCTGGATGCGCGGCGACTGTCCCGAAGTCTTCTGGAAGTAGGAGGCCACCCGCTTCCTCAGGTCGAGGGCCTTGCCGACGTACAGCACTTCGCCCGCCGCATTCAGCATGCGGTAGACGCCTGGCGAGTGCGGCAGGCCGGCGACGGCTGGGGCGGGATCGAATGCGACCATGGACGTCGAGCTGTCAGCCATCAGCGGACAGCTTGCCGGCGTGAAAGGTGGTCCCGGACGGCGACAAAAATCTCCCGGAACATGCCCGGGGTGAGGCGTTTCGTCTGCGTATTATACCGGCTGGGGTGGTAGCTATCGAAAAGCGCCAGCCCGCGCGGCAGCGCATGGTGCGCGCCGTGCCGGAACGGATGGGCCGCTCGTCTCTCGCCGAGCGCCATGAGCACCGCGCCGTGCGCGATCGCCCCCAGCGCGAGAATGACGGCACCCGGTCGCAGCGCGGCGATCTCTTCCGCGAGATATCCGTTGCACCGCCGGACCTCTTCGGCCGACGGCCGGTTCCCGGGCGGCAGGCACTTGACCGCATTGGTGATGCGGCAGTCGAGCAGACGAAGCCCGTCGCGCGCATCGACGGACTGGGCACGGCTGGCAAACCCGAACCGGTGGAGCGTCTCGTAGAGCAGGATGCCGGCGTAGTCCCCGGTGAACGGCCGGCCGGTGCGGTTCGCGCCGTGCAGCCCGGGGGCAAGCCCCACGATGAGCAGCCGCGCCCGCGCCACGCCGAAGGGCGCGACCGGGCGCGCATGATAGCCGGGATGGCCCCTGCGCACGCGATCGAGGTGGCGCGCAAGGCGCGGGCAGCGGCGGCAAGACTCGGAGAAGCTCACTTGATGTAGAATTACGCGCTTTTTGAGAAGCTACCGGAATGGCAAAAGTCCTGGCAACCGAAATTCGCGCCGGCAACCTGATCGAGTGGGACAAGCGGGTGTGGCGCGTGTTGAAGAGCTACCACGTGCACGTCGGCGGCCGCGGCGGGGCCTTCATGCAGGTCGAGATGAAGGACATCGAGTCGGGCACCAAGCGAAACGAGCGCATTCGCACCGAGGACAAGGTGGAGCGCGCGTTCGTCGAGCAGCGCGACATGCAATACCTCTATCGCGATGGCGACAACTACGTTTTCATGGACAGGGAGTCCTTCGAGCAGCTCGCCCTGCCCTCCGAGTTCCTCGAGGGACAGGCGGGCTATCTCATCCCCAACATCGACGTGCAGGTCAACTTTCACAGCAACCGGCCGATCGGGGTCCAGCTCCCGCCGAGCGTGACGCTTGCCGTCGTCGAAACCGAGCCCATGCTGAAGGGCGCGACCGCGACCGGCTCGTTCAAGCCCGCGAAAACCGAGACCGGGCTCACCGTCATGGTGCCCCAGTTCGTCGCGAACGGCGAGCGCATCAGGGTCGATACGGAGAGCGGCGAGTACATCGAGCGCGCATGACAGCCTGTGGGGCAAGCCCATAGGCTGTCATCAGGAAGATTTGGGAAGCGGCGGCGGCCGACGGAGCTCGCCCTCGGTGCGGAGGCCGGCAGTATCCAGTCCGCTCCCGGAGTCTTCAGGTAAGGAGATTCCGGACGGGGGGGCGGAATTTCCTCAGCTCAGCGGCAAGTCCCCGTCGCGCGTGCCGATGCCCGCCATCGCGTGCAGCGCCTGGGCATAGCGGGCATCTTCGCGCAGCTTCACCATGTTCTCGGCGTGGACCCTGCCATGCATGCGCGCGAGCCGTGCCAGGCTTACCGCCGGCATCGCGTAACTGAATCCTGCGTAGAGCTCGTCCACGGCCTGCGGATTCTTGCAGATCAGGACCATGTCGCAGCCGGCGCCGAGCGCTGCCTGCGCGCGCTCGGTCACTCCGCCGGCCGTGCTGGCTCCTTCCATCGAGAGGTCGTCGCTGAACACGACGCCGTCGAAGCCGAGCTCGCCGCGCAGCACCTGCTTCAGCCACACCGGCGAAAAGCCCGCGGGACGGCCGTCCACCTGCGGGTAGATGACGTGCGCGGGCATGATGCCGCCGAGACCGGCAGCGATCAGCCGCCGGAACGGCACCAGGTCGTTTGCCTCGATCTCGGCGTAGCTCCGCTCGTCCACCGGCACCTCGAGATGGGAATCGGCACGGACGTGGCCATGGCCGGGAAAATGCTTGCCGACCCCGCTCATCCCGGCCTGCTTGAACCCCAGCAGCAGGGCGCGAGCCAGCTCCGAAATGGCCCGCGGATCCGAATGAAACGCGCGGTCGCCGATGACGCCGCTCGCGCCGTAATCCACATCGAGCACCGGCGCAAAGCTGAGATCCACCCCGTGCGCGCGCAACTCCGCGGCGAGGACGAAACCGACCGACTGCGCGAGCTGCCGCGCGCGCTGCGGGCTGGCGTCCCAGGCGCGGCCGAGCTCGCGCATGCAGGGAATGATGGTGAAGCCGTCGCGAAAGCGCTGCACCCGCCCGCCTTCGTGGTCGACGGCGATCACGAGCGGCGGGTTGCGCAGGGCATGGATTTCACCCGTGAGGCGCGCGAGTTGCTCCGGGCCGGCGTAATTGCGCGAGAACAGGATCACTCCACCCGTTAGCGGATGCATGAGCCGCCGGCGGTCCTCCGTCCCGATTTCGGGGCCGGCGAGATCGACCATGACCGGGCCGAGGTGCATGCTCTTCGCGCTCATTTCAGGCTTCCGCCTCGAGCACGACGCAGGCGCAGGCGAGCACCGCCTCGTCGCTGATCGTCAGATGATGCCCCACGATGCCCCGGCTCCTCACCAGCGCCGCGAGGTTGGGGTGGAATTCGAGCCCCGGTTTGCCCGCCCGGTTTTGCACCACGCTGATGCACTGCAGCGTCACCGGATAGCGGAAGCCCGTGCCCATCGCTTTCGAAAACGCCTCTTTCGCGGCGAAGCGGTTGGCGAGGAACAGCACCGGGCGGGTGGTCTTGAGATAGGCCGGCCATTCGAGCGGCGTCAACACGCGCCGCGCGAAGCGCTCGCCGTACTTGTCGAGGAGGCGCGCGACGCGCCCGGGCTCGACAAGGTCTATGCCGATGCCGTAGATCATCGGGCCGAGTCGATGAGCCTCTTCATTTCGCGCACGGCCTCGCCCATCCCCACGAAAACCGCGTGCGCCACGATAGCATGCCCGATGTTGAGCTCCCGGATCTGCGCTATCGCCGCCACCGGCTGGACGTTCTCGTAATTCAAGCCGTGCCCGGCGTTGACGTAAAGGCCCGCGCCGGCGGCGTAGGCGGCGGCGGCGCGAATCGTGTCGAGCTCGCGCGCCGCCCGCTGCGGATCCCGGGCGTCCGCGTAGCGCCCCGTGTGCAGCTCGATCACGGGGGCGCCCGCCTCGCGCGCGGCGTCGATCTGCGCGGTGTCGGCGTCGATGAAGAGCGAGACACGGATTCCGGCCTGCGCGAGATCGCGGCACGCCTGCTTCACCCGGGCGAAGTTGCCGGCCACGTCGAGACCGCCCTCGGTCGTGAGCTCCTCGCGCCGCTCGGGCACCAGGCACACGTCCTGCGGCCGCACGCGACGCGCGAACTCGATCATCTCCGCGGTCACGGCGGCTTCCAGGTTCATGTGGGTCCTCAACAACGCGCGCAGCCTCTCGACATCCTGGTCCTGGATGTGGCGGCGGTCTTCGCGCAGGTGCAGCGTGATGTAGTCGGCGCCCGCGCCCTCCGCGATGAGCGCGGCCTCGACCGGGCTCGGGTAAGGCGTGCCCCGGGCCTGCCGCAGCGTCGCGACGTGATCGATGTTGACGCCGAGGAGTTTGCCGGATTTAGCCCCGGCAAACTCCTGAGGCAAAACCGCCTGCACAAAGACGGGGGGAATCAATGAAAACCTCATCTCGGCCCTATTCTCATGTACCCTTGCAGGCCTGCGGCGATCGTTACGCTCACCTTCATCCGAAATCCGCAGGCGGTTTTGCTCTAGCAGCCTGTCGGGGCCTAAGTCCGACAGGCTGCTGGATCATAGCTCCTGGAGATCACGCATGAGTTGCCGCGTGTGCAGAACCTGGTTTCCGAGGCAGTGGTTGAGCAGCGCGCGCATGAGCGCTTTGCTCTCCTGTTGCGTCAGGGCGCTCGCGAAGTTGCCCGACTGCATGTCGAGCAGCGTCTGGCCCGACAATTCTACGCCCTTCCGGGCGGCCCCGGCGGCGACGGGCCCGCGCTCGACGACGTACACATAGCGCCCGCGCGGCGCGATGGGCTCGCCGGTTTCGGCCTCGCGATCGAGCGTCACGGCGTAGCCCAGCTCGCGCAGCAGCCGGATCTCGAAACGCCTCAGGATCGCTTCCTGGTCCGCGGCGCCAGCGAGCGCCGCGAGCGTTTCCCGGTATGCGTCGAACAACCGATCGTGCGGATCGTCCCGCGCCAGCAGCTTCAACAGGAGCTCGTTGAGATAGAAGCCGCAGATCAGCGCGCGACCCTTGAGCGCGCCATGCGCGCCATGCCACTCGGCGCGGACGAGCGTGCGCAGCTCCCCTTTCCCCGTCCAGGACAGGAGCAAGGGCTGAAACGAGAGCAAGACCCCTCGCAACGATGACCGCGGCCGCCGCGCCCCGCGCGCCACCAGCGCGATGCGCCCGTGGTTGCGGCTGAACGCCTCCACCACCAGGCTCGTTTCGCGGAACGGATAGCTGTGCAGCACGAATGCCGGCTGCGCATCTTGTCGCTGCCGGTCGGCGACGATCGCCATCGTCCCCGGCGCCTCAAACGATGAATGATGAATGATGAATGATGAATGAGGCGCGGGGGGCGGCGGTTTTTTTCCACTCATCATTCTGCACTCCGCATTCATCGCTCAGGACTCGTATCCCAGCCGCCGCAGGGCCGCCTCGTCCGCCGCCCAGCCGCGCCGCACTTTGACCCATACCTCCAGGAACACGCGGCCACCGAACAGCCGCTCCATGTCCTGGCGCGCCTGGGTCGCCACCGCCTTCAGCTTCTCGCCCTTGCGTCCGATCACGATCGCCTTCTGGCCGGCCTTGTCCACCAGGATCACGGCGCCAATATGGCGCACGCTGCCCACCATCTTGAAGCGCTCGATCTCGACCGCCGTCGCGTAGGGCAGCTCCTCTCCCAGCAGCCGGATGAGCTTCTCGCGCAGCAGCTCGGCGGCGAGAAAGCGCTCGCTCGCGGTCGTGATCTCGTCCTCGCCGTACAGCGCCGGGCCTTCCGGCAGCAGCGCGGCGACCGCCTCGAGCAGCGCGCCGACCTGGGTGCCCCTCGCGGCCGACACCGGCACGACCGCGGCGAAGTCGTGCTCCCGCGCGAGCCGTTCGATGAAGGGCAGCAACGGCTTCTTGTCCCGCAGGCGGTCGATCTTGTTGATGGCGAGCACTACCGGGACCCGGCGCGGTAGCAGCTTCTCTATGGCGCGGTCGCGCGCGTCGCAGCGCAGGGCTTCCACGACCCATATCACCGCGTCCACCTCCTGCAGGCTCGCCGCCGCGGCGCGGCTCATCGCGCGGCTCAACGCCGAGGGGTGCCCGGTCTGGTAGCCGGGGGTATCGACGAAGGCGACCTGCGCATCGGGCCGCGTGACGATGCCGGTCACGCGCTGGCGGGTGGTCTGCGGCTTGCGCGAGGTGATGCTCAGCTTGCAGCCGACCAGGCGGTTAAGGAGGGTCGACTTGCCGACGTTGGGACGGCCGATGATCGCGACGTGGCCGGCGCGATGCGCCGGGTCGGCGTCAGGCCCGGGTCGCAAGCTCATAGGCCTCGCGCGCGGCTTCCTGCTCGGCGGCTCGCCGGCTCGCGCCCGCGCCGAGCGACCGGATCCTGAGCTCCGGGATCACGCACTCGACCTCGAACTGCTGTTCGTGCGCCTCGCCGCGCGTCGCCACCACCGCGTACTGGGGCAGCGCGATCTTGCGTGCCTGCAGGTACTCCTGCAGCAGGGTCTTGGGATCCTTGGTCGAGGTGGTGAGATCGATGCCCTCGAGCGCGGCTCCGAACAGCGTGCCGACCACCTGGCGCGCCGCCCCGAAACCGCCGTCGAGGAACGCTGCGCCGACCACGGCTTCCACCGCGTCGGCGAGGATCGAGGGGCGCCGCGCTCCCCCGCTCCTCACCTCGCCCTCGCCCAGCCGAAGCTCCTCGCCGAACGCGAAACGCTGGGCGATGGCGGCCAGCGACTGCTGGTTCACCAGGTTCGCGCGCAGCCGCGAGAGCTCGCCTTCCGTGAGCCGGGGAAACTTGTGATACAGCTCCAGGGCGATGGCGCAGTTCACCACGCTGTCGCCCAGAAACTCCAGGCGCTCGTTATGCGCCGCGCTGTAGCTGCGGTGGGTCAGCGCCCGGCGCAGCAGCTCGGGGTCCTGGAAGCGATAGCCGACCCGGAGACCGAAACCCTCGAGGTCCATTACGCGGAAGACCGGCCCTCCTACCGGCCCCGGGAGCTCGGGGCGAAGTCCATGCAGGCGGCGAGATTGCCGACCAGCGGAACGCGCACGGAGTACTCGGCGCTGATGATCACCTCGTTGCCGTCTTTCTCGATCTTCAGGTCGCCGGGGCCGATCGCGCGAATGTTCTCCATCACGGCGCGCCGCACGAACGCCGACTCGATGGTGATCCTCGCGCCGCTGCGCACCTCGGGATCGCTGGCGATCGCCTTCAGCTGGCCCTGGATCGCGTAGTACTCCACGTATGCCGGGCCCAGCTTGAATCCCAACAGCAGGCCGATGATCAGCACGATCGACCACAGCAGGAATCCCGACAACGTGATGCCTCTTTGCTTCTGCATGATTGGCCCCTTCACTTGATCAACTGCCCGATCCTCCGGAGATCGTCGAAATTCCACCAGATCATGAAAGCCTTGCCGACGATGTTTTCCTCGGGCACGAATCCCCAGTAGCGGCTGTCGCTGCTGCTGTCACGGTTGTCGCCCATCAGGAAGTAATGGCCCGCGGGGACGGTGCAGCTGAAGCCCGCGTCATTGTAGGCGCAATTCTCCCGGAAAGGAAACATCCGCACGCCCGAGAGATGCACGCTCGGGATTTCCGGCTGCACCAGGATCGCGTGCCTGGTCTCGCCCAACGTCTCGTCGAAGCGCAGCGCCGCGACGAAGCTCAGCCCCGACTCGATGTAATTGTATTCGCCGGCCGGCGCCGCCTTGGCTTCCTCGCCGTTCACCCACAGGCGCTTGTTGCGGTAGAGGATCCGGTCTCCGGGAACGCCGACAATGCGCTTGATGTAGTCGAGCGAGGGATTTTCCGGGTATCGGAAAACCATCACTTCGCCGCGGCGCGGGGCATTGACCTCCGCCACCTTGCGGTTGATGATCGGCAGCCGTATCCCGTAGGTGAACTTGTTCACGAGGATGAAGTCGCCGACCAGCAGCGTGGGCAGCATCGAGCCCGACGGGATCTTGAACGGCTCGACGAGAAACGAGCGCAGCAGGAACACGACGAGGATCACCGGGAAGAAGCTCTTCGGGTACTCCACCCACCATGGCTCGGCCCGCTCGGGCGCGCGCCGCTTGCGCAGCCAGTAATGATCGGCGAGCCAGACGGTCCCGGTCGCGACGAGCAGCAGGAAGAGAATGAGCGCGAAGTTCATTTTTCCACCTGCAGGACCGCGAGAAAGGCTTCCTGGGGGATCTCCACGCTGCCCACCTGCTTCATGCGCTTCTTTCCCGCCTTCTGTTTTTCCAGCAGCTTCTTCTTGCGCGTGATGTCGCCGCCGTAGCACTTGGCCAGCACGTTCTTGCGCAGCGCCTTGACCGTCTCGCGCGCGATGATGTGCGAGCCGATCGCCGCCTGCACCGCGACGTCGAACATCTGCCGCGGGATGAGCTCGCGCATCTTGACCGCGAGCTGGCGCCCGCGGTGCTGGGCGTCCGCGCGGTGTATGATAAGCGAGAGCGCGTCCACGCGCTCGCCGTTGATGAGGATATCGAGCCGGGCAAGATCACCCGCGCGGTACTCGAGGAAATCGTAGTCGAGCGAGGCGTAGCCGCGCGAGACCGACTTCAGCCGGTCGAAGAAATCCATCACCACTTCGGCGAGCGGCAACTCGTAGGTGAGCATCGCCTGCCGGCCCACGTACTGCAGGTTGCGCTGCGTCCCGCGCTTCTGGTTGCAGAGCGTGATCACCGGTCCCACGTAGTCGTGCGGCACCAGGATGGAGGCCGTGATGATCGGCTCGCGGACCTCCGCGATTTTCGCCGCTTCGGGCAGCTTCGACGGATTGTCGACCTCCACGATCGAGCCGTCGCGCAGCGCGACCTGGTAGACCACGGTGGGGGCGGTCGTGATGAGATTCATGCCGTACTCGCGCTCGAGCCGCTCCTGGACGATGTCGAGGTGCAGCAGGCCGAGAAAGCCGCAGCGAAAGCCGAAACCGAGCGCCTGCGAGGATTCGGGCTCGTAGCGCAGCGACGAATCGTTGAGGTGCAGTTTCTCGAGCGCGTCGCGGAGCGCGGCATAGTCGCCGGCGTCCACCGGGTAGAGCCCCGCGAACACCTGCGGCTTGATTTCCTTGAAGCCGGGCAGCGCCGCGGCGGCGGGCAGGCCGGCGAGCGTGATCGTGTCGCCGACCCGCGCGGCCTTGAGCTCCTTGATGCCGGCCGTGACGTATCCCACTTGGCCGGCGGCGAGCGCGCTCCTGGGTCTCGCCTTCGGCGTGAACACGCCGACCTGCTCGCACGGATAGGCGGCGCCGGTGGACATCAGCAGGATGCGGTCCTTCGGCTTCAACTCCCCGTCCACGACCCTCACCAGCATCACCACGCCGACGTAGTTGTCGAACCAGGAGTCGATGATGAGCGCCTTGAGCGGCGCGCCCGGGTCCCCCCTGGGCGGCGGAATGCGCCGGATCACGGCTTCCAGGATGTCGGCGACGCCCTCCCCAGTCTTCGCGCTCACGCGCAGCGCGTCCCCGGCGGGGATGCCGATGATGTCCTCGATCTCGGCGATCACGCGCTCGGGGTCGGCCTGGGTGAGGTCCGTCTTGTTGAGCACCGGGACCACCTCCACGCCCTGCTCGATGGCGCTGTAGCAGTTGGCCACGGTCTGGGCTTCCACGCCCTGCGAGGCGTCCACGACGAGCAGCGCGCCCTCGCACGCGGCGAGCGAGCGCGAGACTTCGTACGAGAAGTCGACGTGGCCCGGGGTGTCGATCAGGTTGAGGAGGTAGGTCCCGCCATCCCGCGCGCGATACTCGAGGGCGGCGGTCTGCGCCTTGATGGTGATGCCGCGCTCGCGCTCGAGATCCATGGAATCGAGCACCTGCTCCCCCATCTCGCGCTCGGACAAGCCCCCGCATAACTGGATGAAACGGTCCGCGAGCGTCGACTTGCCGTGGTCGATGTGGGCGATGATGGAGAAGTTCCGGATGCGCTGCATAGAAAAGGGCACGAAACCCGCAGTGGCCGGATTCCGGTGCCCTTGCCGTCACTCAAACCCGCGTATTTTATCGGAATTTCGAGAGGTACGCAGTCACGGCCGCGGGGTCGAGAGCGTAGTGGCACAGCTCGTGCCCGCCGTGCGCGAGCACGGGAATCGTTGCCCCGTAACGCCGTTCCAGGGCCGGGTCGGCGTCGACGTCCACCACCGCCAGCTCGAAGCGAACACGGCGCTGCAATTCACGCAACGCCGCGATCATCTCGTCGCAGAGGCGGCAATCGTTGCGGCTGTAGACCGTGAGCGTGGGAATGCTAGCCGGCTTCAATGCGGAACGGGATGTAAAGCGCGTTCGACCCGCGCCGCACGAGCAGCGCCACGATGCGGCCCTTGTCGAACTGCCCCATCACCTGGTTGAACTGCTCGACGGATTTGACGTCCTGGTTGTTGATCGCGACGATCACGTCGCCGCGCCGCACGCCGGCGCGCGCCGCGGCACCCTGCACGTTCTCGACCAGCACGCCGCCGTTGAGCTTCAGCTCGGCGCGCTGCGTCTCGCTCAGGTCGGACAGCGCGAGGCCGTACTGGCTCGGCGCCGCGGCCGGCGGCTTGCCGCCGCGCCGCGCCTGGCGCGTCGCCCGCTCATCGGGCATCTCCGCCACCGTCACCTGCAGGTCGCGCGCGGCCTTGTTGCGCCAGATCTGGACGGGGACGCGGCTCCCCGGCTTGGTCATGCCGACGATGCGCGGCAGGTCCTCGGAGGAGTTCACGACCTTGCCGTCGAAGCGCAGGATGACATCGCCCGGCTCGATGCCCGCCTTGTCCGCCGGCCCCCCCTTCTCCACCGAGTTGACGAGCGCGCCCTGCGCCCTGGAAAGGCCGAAGGATTCGACCAGTTCCTTGCTGAGCGGCTGGATGACCACGCCGATGCGCCCGCGCGTGACCTTGCCCGCAGTGCGCAGTTGCTGCGCGATGTCATTGGCGACATCGATCGGGATGGCGAAGGACAGCCCCATGAAGCCGCCGGTGCGGCTGTAGATCTGGGAATTGACGCCGACCACCTCGCCCTTCAGGTTGAAGAGCGGCCCCCCGGAATTGCCCGGGTTCACCGCCACGTCGGTCTGGATGAACGGCACGTAGTTCTCCTGCGGGAGCGAGCGGCCCTTGGCGCTCACGATGCCGGCGGTCACGGTGTTCTCGAAACCGAAGGGCGAGCCGATCGCGACGACCCACTCGCCCACCTTGAGCTTGTTGGGATCGCCGAAGCGCACCGCGGGCAGGCCCGAGGCCTCGACCTTGATGAGGGCGACGTCGGTGCGGCGGTCGGCGCCGATCACCCTCGCCTTGAACTCGCGCTTGTCATTCAACTTGACGGTGATCTCGTCCGCCGCCTGGACCACGTGGGCGTTGGTGAGGATGTAGCCGTCGGCGCTGACGATGAAGCCGGAGCCGAGCGACTGCGACTGGAACTCGCGCGGGCCCGGGCCGGGCATGAAGCGCCGGAAGAACTCGTAGAACGGGTCGTCTTCCGGCAGGTTGGGGATCTGCGGCAGGAGGGGATTGCGCACCGACTGGGTCGTGCTGATGTTCACGACCGCCGGCCCCTGCTTCTCCACGAGCTCGGTGAAGTCGGGAAGCTGGGCGGCCGCGGCGAGCGGCGCGATGAAAAGCAGTGGAAGGAGAAAACGCTTGAGCATGTACCAACCTCGTTGCTGCGGGAGTTGTCGTCGAAAGTCTTGTATCAAGGCACGGACAGAGGCATCAGCGGGCCGCGCCCCGGAACTCGAGCGAATTCGCGATGTGCATCACGGTGGCGGCGGGTGCCTCGCCCAGGACGGTCACCAGGTAGTCCGCGACCGGACGCATGTAGATGTTCACCGCGCCCTGGTGCCACAGGTTCTCCCCCACCGGCGCCTTGGGCAGCGGCTCGATGAAGACCGACACCGCCGCAAGGCCGTCGGAAAAGACGATGTG
>Ga0209172_10001235_pt1 | contig 56631 bp, 52 predicted proteins | sample LarsenN4metaG_FD_184113 | JGI IMG/M metagenome (GOLD analysis project Ga0209172, IMG submission 184113) | Hot spring sediment bacterial and archeal communities from British Columbia, Canada, to study Microbial Dark Matter (Phase II) - Larsen... ...
GCGCCCGAGATCAGCCCTGACGTCGCAGCCTTCCCACCCGTCATCCTCGACCGAATCGATCTCTCAGCCGCCGCACTGCTTCCGCCGGTCAGTGGAGGGAGTGGGGAGAATGAACCCGACGCTCACATGCCCGTCCGGCGCAGCAGGCAGACGGCGACAGGTCCCTCTCCTTCCGCGCCGCCGGAACGGGAAAGTGCGCCCCGCGAGCGGCCGTGCTATCGTAGTGGCCGTGTCTGCCGCGCTGCGTCTGCACGCCTTCGGCCTGGCCGCCCTCGGTGCCTTGACCTCGATCCTGATGATCACACCGGTCCTGCCCCTCGATCTGGACCGGCGGGGACTTCCTCCTCTGCACGTCGGAGGCGTGGTGGGCGCGATGTCGCTGGCCCTCGTCATCACCGAGCTCCTGGCCCTCGCCGCGACATCCCGGATCGGGCGCCGGTGGGCCGCCGCGATCGCCTTTGGGGGCAGCGCGGTCATGCTGGCCTGGTTCCCCCACATCTCGTCGTTGGGGATCCTGTATCTCAACCGCCTGACCTTCGGCGCGGTGCGCGGGCTGCTGTGGCCTGTACTGTTCGCAGAGGTGGCCGATGCTGCTTCCCCGGAGCGCCGCGCGGGCGCCTTCGCCGTCTTCTGGTTGTACTTCGGGGTAGGGCAGCTCATCGGGCCCGCGCTGGGCGGGTGGCTGGCGGATCATGTCTCGCTGGCCGCGCCGTTCTACGGCGCCGCCGCCCTGTCGGTCCTGACGTTGCCCGCCACCCTGGCGATCCGATCGCACCGGGACGCTCCCGATGCCGGGAACCCGGTGGCGGCACTGCGGGATCTTCTCCGGCGTTCGCCCGCGGTGTCGCGCAGTTGGGCGCTGACGGCGTGCAACACGATCGCCTTCAGCGTCTATGCCACGTTCCTGCCCCTGCACGCCGCCTCCCGCGGGGTAAGCGCACAGGCGATCGGTCTGATCTACACTGGCGCGGCGCTGGCCTTCATCGCCGGGCAGGAAGTGCTGCGCCGCACGGCGCGCCGTCGCAGCGCCGAGCGATTCGTCGCACCCGCCTTCATCGCGCGCGGGATCGGCGTTGCGGTCACGCCGTTCCTCCCCTCCTTCTGGCCGTTGCTGCTCGTGAACGCCGGCGCGGCCGCACTGGGGGCGGCGATTCCCAATGCCCTCAGCACTCGGATCGCGGCGCAGGCTCCGCCCGGGCTGCTCGTCGCCGCCATGGGCGGCTTCAACGCCGCGGCCGACCTGGGATTCTTCGTCGGGCCCGCGGCGGGCGGCGCGCTGGCGGGAGCAGGTCTGGTCTGGGCGTTTCTGATGGTCCTGCCGGTGACCGCGGCGGCGCTGGCCCTGCTGCTAACCGATCAGCCGGTCCGCGACCATCGCCGCGAAGAGCAGGGCGAGGTAGGCCACGGAGTACCCGAAGAGGCGGACCGCTGAGCGGCGCGTGCGCTCGCGCCAGAGCCGGACGGCCAGGGCGACGAACAGCCCGCCCAGCACGAGCGCGGAGACTCCGTAGAGCCAGCCCATCGCGCCGAGCGGCTGCAGCAGCAGCGTGGCCGCCACCAGCAGGATGGAGTAGAGCACGATCTGCCGCCGCGCCGCCTCCGGCGCCACCACCGGGAGCATCGGCAGGCCGGCCCGCGCATAGTCCTCGTGCCGGAAGAGGGCCAGGGCCCAGAAGTGCGGCGGTGTCCACAGGAAGATGATCAGGAACAGCAGGAGGGCGGGTAGTTCGACGCGACCCGTGGCCGCGGCCCAGCCGACGAGCGGAGGCATCGCTCCGGCCGCGCCGCCGATGACGATGTTCTGCGGTGTCGAGCGCTTCAGCCAGATGGTGTAGACGACGACGTAGATGCCCAGGGCCAGCAGCGCGAGGAACGCGCTGGCCAGATTGACCAGCACGGCGAGCTCGACGAACGCCACCACGCCCAACAGCGCGGCAAATGCCAGGGCGTAGGGCGTCTCGACCCGCCCGGAGGGGATGGGCCGCCGGCGGGTCCTGGACATTACCGCGTCGATGTCCCGCTCCAGCACCTGGTTGATCGCATTCGCCGCCCCCGCCGACGCCGCGCCGCCGGCCAGCGTGAAGAGGATGACCCACGGCGAGACCCGCCCCGGTGCGGCGATGAGCATCGAGGCGAAGGCGGTCACGAGCAGCAGCGCGATGATGCGGGGTTTCGTCAGGGCGACATAAGGGAGGATACGCGCACCGATGGTCCGGCTGTGCACTGGAGAGGACGAAGGCGATCGCTCGGCCGGCTCACGGCCGAGCGATGACATCACCGCGAGCATGACCAGTGTTGCGAATAGCGCTGCGGCCGTGGCCAGGTGCGACGTCGTCACGCCCGCCGCCAGGCGGTACTCGACGTTCATCGCGCCCAACAACACCTGCAGGACGAGCAGCCCGACGGCGATCGCCGAGGCCGCCTGCAGGTCGGCGCGCCCGGGTTGTGTGCGATACGCGGATGCGGCCGTGATCACGATGAGGACCCCGACGAACGCAGCGGCGAACCGATGGACGACCTGGACGAGGACGGCGCCGGAGGCCGGCGGCCAGATCCGGCCGTAGCAGAGCGGCCAGTCCGGGCAGGCGATCCCGGCGGCGCTGGCGCTGACGTAGCCGCCGACCAGGACGAGCCCGAAGGTGGCCAGGACGGTGACGCGCGCGAGCGTGTGGAATGCTGAGCGCCGCGCCGGTGCGCCATGCAGCCAGGCCCGCGTCGTCAGCGTGACCAGCGCAGCGAAAAACGCCATCGCCGTCCCCAGGTGGGCGACGACGAGCCAGGTCTGCAGCTCCGTGCGGACGGTCAGCCCGCCGAGCACGACCTGCACCCCGACCAGGAACAGGGCCAGCAGCGCGTGGCCACGGTAGAGGCCCCGCCGCCAGGCCGCGACGGTGAGGGCGAGCGTCAGCGCGCCCACGACGGACGCCACCAGCCGGTGCGCGTATTCGATGATGATGAGCCCTTCCAGCGGCGGGATCACCCGGCCGTGGCAGAGGGGCCAGTCCGGACAGGCCAGCCCTGCGCCGGTCGCCCGGACGAGGCCGCCCAGGATCACCAGCACGTACGTGGTGATCGTCGTGACGACGGCGAGGGTGACGAAGCGTTTCATCGCAGCAGAACGTGGGGCGCTCGTGATGCGTGCGCGAGGTTCTCTAGTTCGACGTTGGACCGGTCGTCCCTATTCGCAGCGGCCCCTGCGCACGCCGCGCCGAGGACTCCCTCTGCAGCGGCAGATGCAGCGTCAGTTGCGTGCCCCGGCCGGGGACCGAGCTCAGGGCCACCTGGCCGCCCAACGACGCGGCCCACTGCCGCATGATCGCCACACCAAGGCGCGGCCGGCCTTCCGGGGCGAGATCGAGCGCGGCCGGATCGAATCCGCGACCGTCGTCCCGGACGCGCAGCAGGACCGAGCCGTGCTCCAGGGCCAGGTCGACCTCGATGGTCCCCGGCCGGCCGTGCCGCACCGCGTTCTCGAGCGCCTCGCGCAGGACGATCACCGCTGCGGCCGTCGCACGCCGGCCGACGCGGCCCCGGCCGCGCGTCCGGAGGCGGACGTCCAGGGCAGGGTGGGCGGAGGCGAACGCCTCCACGCGCGCACGGACCTCTCCCAGGAGGTGGCGGGGCAGCGCCGCGGAGGCCGCCATGGTGCGGGTCGCATCCTCCAGGGTGCGGAGGATCTCCCGGAGCCGGACGAGCTCTTCGATCGATGTCGGCAGCGCCTCACGGACCGCGGCCTCGCAGACCTGGGACTGGGCGATCGCCGCGCCGATCGTGTTGAGCAGGTGGGCGTGGAGTTGATGGGCCCAGAAGGCGCGTTCCTCGCGAATGGTGGCCACGGACGGATCCGGCGTTGTGTTCCCCGGATCCCCCGCGGCCGCTCTTGGACAGGAGGGCGTGCCCTAAGAGCACCGGACCGACGTGTGTTCCGTGCCGGAGGGATCCGGGATCGTTCACCGCGTGCGGGTGAACGGTACCATCCGGAACTCTCACGGCCGTCACACTCCGCGTGAGGGGTGCGGCAGTCAGTACGCGGCCTCGAACAGCGCGGTGATGTCGGCGGCCGTCGTCGTGCGCGGGTTGACCAGGACGTTGCCGCTCTTCATCGCGTCCTCGGTCATCCTCGGAATCGCCTCGCGGGTCACGCCGAGATCGCGCAGGCGTTCGGGAATCTGCACGTCGCGCGCCAGCCGCCGCACCGCTTCCACGGCCGCCTCGGAGGCTTCGCGGGCGGAGAGTCCCTCGACGCGCTCGCCCAGGGCCGCCGCCACCTGGGGGTAGGTATCGTAGCAGGCCACCATGTTCCAGGCCATCACGGTGGGCAGGAGCACGGCGTTGGCCACGCCGTGCGGCACGTCGAAGTGCGCCCCCAGCGGGTGCGACATCGCGTGGACGTTGCCCAGCCGCGTGCGGGTGAAGGCCATCGCCGCCATCGTGCTGGCCAGCAGCATCTCGGTACGCGCCTGGAGATTGCCGCCGCTGCTGAAGGCAGTACGCAGGGATCGCCCGATGAGCCGCATCGCCTCCAGGGCGAGGGTGGAGGCGATCGGATGGTGCACGGTGTTGGTGTAGGACTCGATGGCGTGGGTGAGCGCATCCATCCCCGTGGCCGCAGTCAGCGGCTGCGGCATGGATGCGGTCAGGGCCGGATCGCACAGGGCCACCTGGGGGACGGTGTGGATGCTCCCGATCGTCATCTTGAACTTGCGCGTGCGGTCGGTGATCACGGAGAAGATGGTGACCTCGCTGCCCGTGCCGGCCGTGGTCGGAATGGCCACGCAGGGCACGCCGGGACCGGGGATCTTGCCGATCCCCTCGTAGTCGTGGACCGTCCCGCCGTGGGCGATCAGGGCACTGACCACCTTGGCCACGTCCATCGCGCTGCCCCCGCCCACCCCGATGACGAACCCCGCGCGCGCCCGCCGGAACAGGTCGGCCGCGGCGTGTACCGTCTCGACGCTGGGGTTCGGCTCGACATGCGGATACGGCTCCGCGGTCACCCCCGCGCCGTCCAGCAACCCCAGGACGCGGTCGAGAATGCCGGCTTTCGCGATCCCCGGATCGGAGACGACGACGGCGCGCCCGCCCAATCCGGCAATCAGTTCGGGCAACTTCGCCAGCGCTCCGGGGCCGAACGTGACGTTCGCCGGCGCGGAGAAGGTAAAGGTGTCGTGCCAGTCCGTCATCGCGGCTCCCTCTTCTTCTCGTCCTGCCCCTGCGCCGCCTTCAGCCGGGCGATGTACAACCGGGCCGCCGCTTCCATCGACTCCGCGCCTTCCGTGCTCTCCGGCTCGATCAGCTTCCAGCGGTCGGCTTCCTCGTAGAACCGGTCCGCTTCCGCCTCCCGGGGGGACGGCGGCGCGCGGAGGCGCGCCAGGATGGACGCCGCGGCACCGCGCAGGTAATCGCCGATCGCCGGGATACGCCGCCACGTAATCTCGGCAAGGAACAGGGCGATTGCCGCGGTGGAGAAGTACGGCCAGGCATCCGCCGCCTCACGTGGTGACCGCATCGGAGCCACGGCCGCCCTGGGATCGGAGAGCAGGCGGCCGCCGGTGCCTTCGGCAATGCGTGCCAGCACGGCGCGGTTCGCCTCCAGATCCCGTAACTCAGGCGCATACGGCACGACGAAGCCGGTCGTGACCCGGCGCGTCCCCGCCGGAGCGCGGGCGACGGCGGTCACGACGTAGGCCCCGGCACGAGAGGCGGGCACCCGGCCTTCGTAGCGGCCCGGAGCGGCCTGCACGAGCCCCAGCGTCTGCACCGCCCCCTCGGGGGAGGCGACACGGGCCTCGACCTGCAGCCCGTCCACCGGCACCCCTGAGGCGGTGAACGCATCCACCGTGATCGCGGCGGTGCCGCCGGCCGGAGCCCGCTGTCCGGAGGAATCGATCTGTTCCACGGCGAGCTGCAAACCGTCCGCCTCCTCGCGCGCCACCCAGCGCAAGAGACGGGACCAGAATCGCGCGAGCTCAGGCCAGGTGCTCCATTCCGCCGCCCACCGTCCGGACGCATCCGAGGTAAAGGCGGCGGCCCGGCCTAATCCGTACTGCCATGCGGCCAGGATGGGGTCGTCTGCCGGCGAGACCAGATGGAGCGTGCCGGCCGGCTTAGGCGCGGTGGCGACGTACCCGCGCAGCGGCGGGAGCGCCAGATCATCGACGAGACCGCGCTGGACCACCTCGGGGACGAACCGCTCTTCCACCAGATAGGCGCGCGAGGCCAGCAGCGCTTCCGCGGTGAGGATCTGCGGGATCGTATAGAGATCCTTGGCCAGGTAGTACCGGCCGCCGCCCCACAGCGCAACGTTGCGCATCAGTTGTTCATCCGCATCCCCGCCGACCGCCACCGCAGAGGTCGTGATCTTGTCCCGGGTCATCCGCATGATCAGGCCCTGGAAGTCACCGGGGTCGGTCTGGCCGTCCGAGATGGCGATGACGTGGCGGATCTTCGCCGGCGAGGCGCGCAGGTAGTCGTAGGCCATGCGCAGGGCGGGATGCATGTTGGTGCCGCCGCCGGCCTGGATCCGGGACACCTGATCCATGACCTGCTCGCGGTTCCGGGCCTCCGTCGGCGGCGCGAGCCAGCGCGGCTCCTGATCGAATGCGATGACCCCGATGACGTCGCGCTCACCGAGCAGGTCCACGACCGACTGGGCCGTCTCCTTGGCCAGCTCCACCTTCGCGATCTGGGTCCCAAAGGCGCCCATGCTGCCGGAGGTGTCCAGGACGAGGACGATCGCCATGGAGGGGATGGCCAGCCGGTGCCGCACATCCATCGTGACCGGCAGGACCTCCTCCAGCGGCGTGCCGCTGTACCCTCCCACGCCGAAACTGTGCGTCCCGCCGACCACGATCAACCCTCCGCCCAGGTGGCCGACGTAATCGCGCAGCGACGCCATCTGATCGGGGGACAGGCGCGGCGCGCTGACGTCGTCGAGCACGACCGCGGCAATCCCCCGGTACTGGGCCAGGGCGGCGGGCAGGGATTCGGGCGTGGTCGCCTGGACCCGCATCCTCTGAGCCTGGAGCGCCTCGACGATCACCCCCGGCGTCGCCCCCGCGTACCAGACCACCGGCGCGCCGCGGACGGCCACCAGGGCCTCGGCGCGGTTGTTCTCGACCACCCCATCGGGGGTGGCCGTGATCGTGGCGGCATACCGTAGCAACCCCTCGCTCGCGGCGACCCGGGAGAGCGTGATCGTCGTACGACCGGGCTCGATGGTCAGATCCCGCTCGGTAATCGCGCGGTCGCCCTCAGTGACCCGCAGCGTGACCCGCGAGGGGACCGTGGCCATGATGGGAATGCGCAGCGGGAAGCGCTCGCCGGTGCGCACCTCCGCGGGCGCCAGGACCTCCTCCACGAGCACGTCTCGAGCCGGATCCGACTGCAGCGGCACCACGGAGACCTCCACCTCCTGGCTCCGGGCCAGGGCCAATGCCTGCTCGAGATCGCCGCGGTTGGCGTTCCCGTCCGTGGCCACGACAATCCGGCGGCCACCGGAGGGCGGCAAGGCGGCCAGCGCGGCGCGAATCGCCTGCGCGATGTCGGTGGCCTCGGCGGGCGGACGCGAGCTCACTGCAAGGAGCGGGTCCTCTGAAGGCGCCTCCTCCAGCACCGCGGTCGTGCCGAACGTGACCAGTCCGATGCGGTCGCCGGGCCGCCGGTGCCGCGTCGCCTCACGCATGAACTGGATGGCGGCCCGGCGTGACGTCGCCGAGATGCTGTCGGAGAGGTCGAGGGCGAAGATGACATGCTCTCCGCCGCCCAGCCCGCGCAGGTTCGGTCCGGCCAGGCTCGCCACGAGGGCGGCGAGCACAAGCATGCGCAGCGCCACCGCGCCCCGCGGTGTCATGCGTCGACGAGCCAGCAGGACGATCACCGGCACGAGCAGCAGCGCCAGGAAGATCCGCGGGTGGAGGAACGTCAGGTCAGCCATGCGTCCTCCACGGGCGCAGCAGACGGGGGGCCCGCCCCCCCGGACCCGTCTTCGGCAGCGTGCGCAGCCACAGGAGCCACTCTGCGATCACGACGACTGCGGCAAGAACCAGGAAGAACCGCCACGCCTGGCGTGTGCGCTCACTGTCGCCTGGCGCCGCCTCGGACCTGACGGTCCCCGGCGACAGGGGCGCGATCACCGACTCCTCCGCCGCCGGATTCACGGCCACGCGCAACTCACGGTCGCCGATCCGCACCGCGTAGAGGCCGACGCGTTCGACGGCGGGGAGCACGACGCGTCCGCCGGAGGCGGGCAGGCGTTGCTCGACACCGTCCGGGCCGGTGACGGTCGCCTCCGCGAGGGAACCGGAGGGGATCGTCACCGTGTCGCCGGCCTGAGCCAGACGCTCCGTCCCGCCGAGCCACGAGAGCGCGTTGCTGAGGAAGATCGGGAAACCCACGCGCAGCGGAAGGTCGGACTGCTCGAGCGGAAACGCCGTGACCACCGCACGTACGCCGTCGCCGTCGTACGCCCAGATCAGCGGCGTCGCGCCTTCGGCCAGCACCTCACCGCCCCGCGGCTCCAGACGCAGCGCCTCCCCGATCGTCACGTCACCGAGGTTGACATAGCGCATCACCGGATGGCGAGTGCTCCAGCGCAACACCTCCCCCACCCGCACCGTTCCGGTGATCCCCACCGGCAAGTTGGAGGCGGCCGTCCCGAGCAACAGGTAGTTCCCGGGCGGCAGATCGACCGGAGGTGTACGGTTCAGGATGACGACGTCGGCGACGGCCAGCGCCTCCGGTGTCACTCGCTGCGCAGGGGAGACGCGCACCGGGATCGCCTCGAGGGCTTCGATCAGCACCCGATCGGGCACCCCGGCCACGATGACCCGCGGCGGCGGCGTGCCGACGACGGCGTGGGCAACGTTGTCCACGCCCAGCACATCATCGACGGCCAGTTCGATCCGGACCACCCCCGCACCGGAGACGGGCACGGAGAACGAGGCGATGGATCGCGCGGCCACCGTCACCGTCCGCGCCTGCACCCGGCGGCCCTCCAGCGCGACCACCACCGGCACGCGCTCGGAGGCATCGCCGGCGTTCTGCACCTGGACGACGACCACGGCCGCGTCGGCATCGCGCTCCACGGTCACGCCGACGATCCCGATGTTACGCGTGGCCCGGCCGACGGTGTGGTACGCTACGCCGGGGATGGCCGCGCCCGCGCGATCGGTGAAGACCTCCACCCGGGGTCGCGCCCCGCCGGGGCGTTGGCCCAGGGCCAGCGTGATGGCCTGGTCGAGCCGCCCCGGCCCGTCGGTGGGACGGAGCCGCGTCAGCGCGCCGCGGGCCAGGATCGGATCAGCGAACGGCACCACGACCGACGGGCGGGGGCCGGCGGCGATGAGCATGACCTCTCCCCCCGCGGCGGCGGCCACGTCCCGCGCCCGCGCCGCCGCGACGGCGAACCGCGACGGCGGCTCGTCGGTGGCCTGCATGCTGGCCGACGTGTCGATCACGATGACGGTCGGGGCGGTGCCCGCGCCGGGCAGGGCGAGATGCGGCCGGGCCAGGGCCAGCACAATGAGGGTCACGGCCAGCAGCTGGAGCAGGAGGAGCAGATTGCGCTCGAACTGACGCGCCGGACGATGGGCGGCGAGGTCGCGTCGCGCGCGCTGCCAGAGAATGAGCGTGCTGACCGGCACATCCTGCCGCCGGGCGCGCAGCGTGTAGAGCAGGACGATGAGCGGGAGGACGAGCAGTCCCCACAACGCTCCCGCGGCGTCGAATGTCACGCCAGCAGCCCTCCGATCCGGAGATAGCGCAGGACCAGGTCGTCGAAGGGAATCGAGGTCGCAGCGCGCAGGTAGTCGATCTGGTGGCGGAGGCAGAACCGCTCGATCCCGGCGAAGTAGGCGTCGCGCGCCCGCGCGTAGGCCTCGAGCGCCGGACCGTCCACGCTGACCTCCGCGGCCGTCTGTGACTCCACCTCCACCAGACGCACATCCCCGCGCACCGTCGGCGTCACTTCATCGTCGCTGACCAGATGCACCACGAACGGCTCAAAGCGGTGGTAGCGCGCCAGCTTGAGGCCTTCCTCATAGCCACCCGGGAACCACAGGTCGCTGATCAGGATGAGCAGGCCGCGGCGTTTCGTCCGGTACACATACCGGCGCATCGTCGCCGTGAGGTCGGAGACGCCCGCGGGACTGATGCGGCTCAGGAATTCGAACAGCGCCAGGGTGTGGCCGCGACCGCGGTGCAGCGGCAGCACCTCCCGGGGGCCGTCGCTGAAGACCACGGCACCCACGCGGTCGAGGTTGCGCAACCCGACGTAGCCGACCGCGGCCGCCAGCCGCGCCGCGTAGTCCAGCTTGCCCGGGGCGCCCCACCCCATCGAGCGGCTGCCGTCGACGAAGAGGTGGACGTTGATGTCCTCTTCCTCGCTGAAGAGCTTTATGAACAACCGGTCCAACCGCGAATAGATGTTCCAATCCACGTACCGGAAGTCGTCGCCGATCTGGTAGCTGCGGTAGTCGGCGAACTCCACCCCTCGCCCCAGGCGGGGGCTGCGCCGCTCGCCCCGCAGCAGGCCGCGCGTGATGCGCCGGCTGCGCAGGCTCAGGCGGTCCAGGCGCCGCAGGAACGGGGCATCGAGCAGGGTCGACGGCGTCGTCACGCCCTGGCCTCTTCCAGTTCGGGCGTTTCATCCAGCACGTTCTGGATCACCGCATCGGGGTCGATCCCTTCGGCCTCCCCCTCGAAGTTCAGGATGATCCGGTGCCGCAGACTGGGCAGGGCCAGGGCGCGCAGGTCGCCCAGGCTCACGTTGACGCGCCCGGCGACCAGGGCCCGTACTTTCGCCGAAAGGATGAGCGCCTGCACGCCGCGCGGGCTCGCCCCGTAGCGCACGAAGCGGCGGGCCATGTTCGCCGAGTGCGGATCCTCCGGGTGCGTGGCCCGCACCAGACGCGCCACATACTCCTTGACGTGCGAGGCCACCTCAACCTCTCGGGCGAGGCGCAGCATCTGCCTGATCGTCTCCCTGGTGGCGACAACCTGGGCCTGGGGCTGCTCGGCGGTGGTCGTCCGATCGATGATCTCGACCAGATCACCCGCGGCCGGGAACTCCGCCTTCACCTTGAACAGGAAGCGGTCGAGTTGCGCCTCAGGCAGCGGGTAGGTGCCTTCCATCTCGATCGGGTTCTGCGTGGCCAGGACGAAGAAGGGCTCGTCCAGCACGTACGAGGTCCCCGCGGCGGTGACGGCGTGCTCCTGCATCGCCTCGAGCAACGCGGACTGCGTCTTGGGGGTGGCGCGGTTGATCTCGTCGGCCAGCAGCACGTGGGTGAAGACCGGCCCCCGCTGGAACTCGAAGTAGCGGCGTCCTTCGGCGTCCTGCATGACGACGTTCGTCCCGATGATGTCCGCCGGCATCAGGTCGGGGGTGAACTGGATGCGGGAGAAGGACAGCTCCAGGGCCCGGGCCAGCGTCTTCACCAGCAGCGTCTTGCCGAGCCCGGGCACGCCCTCCAGCAGGACGTGCCCGCCAGCGACGAAGGCGATGAGGACGTGATCGATGAGCGTCTCGTGCCCGACGATGACCTTGCGCACCTCTGTGCGGATGCGCTCGAACGTGGTCGCGAACTCTTCCGGTGTCATCTCTTCTCGGCTCCTATCGCAGTCTGGCCAACCGTTCGAAGTACCTCCGGACCAGGGCCCGGTACCGTCCCGGAGTGCGCGCGGCCTCCATGGCGCGGTCGGCCTGGGCCACGATCGTCGGCGAGACCTGGCGGACCCCGACCCGCGAGCTACCCGGTCGTCCCGCACCGTGGACCTCGGCGGACCGGACGGCCCCTTCCGACTGCGCTCCCCGCAGGCGGTCCGGCGTGCGCCGCGCCTCCAGCCGGGGGCTCGGCTCGCCCATCTTCTCCTGCACACGCCCCCGGCCCGGCGTGGTGCCTTCATGCGGTCCTTCCGGCGGACGGCCCTCCGCGCCGGGTTCCTCGGTGAGCGCCCGCTCGCCGGGCGCGCCGCCCCGTTCCTGCGGCCGCGACGGATCCTCCGCGAACTCGCGGGCCGGCGTCCGCCCACCTGTGGCGATCCCCTGCCGGGAGCGCTCGAGTTGCTGTTGGGCGCTCTGCAGCCCTTCGGCATCCGCCAGCATCGACTCCAGGCCCTCGAGCTCGCGCAGCGCCTCGGCCAGCGACTCGCCGGCTCCCGAGGCATCGCCGCGCTCCAGCTGCTCGCGCGCCCGGTCGAGGCGGTTGCGCACCTGGGCGGGCTGGTCCCCCTGGCCCTCCTGCGTGATCTCGCCCAAATGCTGCAGCGCGTCAGGCGAGACGGCTTCGGGGTTCTGCCGCAGGCGGCTGGTGAGTTCACGCAGCTGGCGGATCTGCTGCTCCAAGGCCTGCCGGCGCAGCAGGTCGTCCGGCACCCCGCCTTCCCGCGGCCCGGGGCGCTGCGCATCGAGGCGGTTGCTGAGCTCCCGGCGTGCCTCCTCGATCTGCCGGGACAGCTCCGCGATGCGCGCCAGGGCTTCGGCCCGGTCGAGACGCTCCTGCTGCAATCGGGCTCCGAGGTCCCGCATCTGCGGCGCGACGCGACGCGTCTGCGGCATCCGCTGGGAGCGGGTGCGCGACTGCAGCGCGCGTGCGAACTGCTCCAGTCGCCCCCCCTCCTGCCGGATGGCCTGTTGCGTGCGACGGGCGGCCGTTCCCGGGACGGTGAGACCACGGAGCGTGGACGGCCAGAGGGCCAGGGTCAGGATCAGCGCGGCGATCACGTAGACGCTGCGGGGGAACTTCCAGGGAAAGGTCGCCCGCAGATCGATGCTCTCCGCACGTACCGCAGCATCGGCGAGCAGCCGGGCTCCGAGCGCGCTGTGCCGGGCCCGCGGACCCACTTCGAAGGCCGTGCTCATCCGCTCCTCGAGGCCGGCGCGGATATCGAGCAGCCTGGCCGCGGCCAGCCCGTCTGTCGGGCGCAGCAGGATGAGGAGGCCGCTGACCACCACGATGGCGGCGACCGCGGCACCGGCCGCGGTCGTCAGGGGCACGAGATCAAGCGGCACGATCATGGAGAGCAGCGCCGCCCCGACGATCGCGGCCAGGACGATACCACCGGCCAGGAGACCGCCACGGAGGGCACGGTGCCACGTCAGCCGGCGCGCGGCGCGGCCGACGAGGTGGCGGAGCGCATCCGGGAGCACGGTCATAGCGATATCATACCCCCTCCCGCGACGGCGGCGAAAGCACGCCGGGCGGCGGGCGTCAGGGCTGGAACGTGAGGCGAATCCGCGCGACGCGGCGCGCGATCGCCGCGGCGGCGGCCACGGAGAGCAGCGCGTACAGCAGAGCGGCCAGCCCCACCTCCACTCGAAGCCCGTCACGGACGGCGACGATGACCATCCGCACCGGGCTGAGCAGGTTCCACGGCGGTGGCAGCGCGCCGGCACCCACCATGAGCGCCAGGAGCAGCAGCCAGTGCACGAAACTGCGCGCGAAGTCGGAGTCGAAGACGGCGCCGGCCAGCGCGACGGTCCCGCCCAGCGCCGCGGCCACCGGCACGGTGACGAGCGCGGCGCGCCATACGGCGAGCAGCGACTCTCCCCGGATGCCGGCGACGATGACCGAGAACGGGGTCGCCAGCAGGAGCAGCAGCATCGCGAACACCGTCGAGGTGAGGACCTTTCCCCGGGCCACGACATCGGGGGGAAAGGGCGAGGCGGCGAGGTCGACGACGGCCTTCTCTCCTTCGATGGCGATCTCCCCGCATGCCGTCGCCGTGGTCAGGTAGACGGCGAAGACCGTCGCCGCCACCAGGAACGCCAGGAGCAGCCCCTCCTGACGCAGATCGTCGAGCCGGCCGAGATCGGGCGGCAACGACAGCAGGGCCAGGATCGCGAGGACCGACAGATACACGGTCACGAGCGCCACCCCTTTGCCTCCACTCAATCGGAGGCGGAGGTCACGGCGGGCGACCGCGTTCAGGCCGATCACGGCAGCGACACCGGCAGCGCGATGATCTGGCTGGATTCGCCGACGCCTCCGCCGGGCAGGCGCAGCGCGGTCCGTTCCTCGGGAAAGCGCCCGACCAGCCACATCTCTTCCGGCCGGTCTTCCAGACGAGCCAGGAGCAGCTCGCTCGCGCGCGCGGTGAGGTCGATCCCGAGGACGCCGGGCCGGTCGAGGGCCACCCATCGCGCGGCATCCAGCGTGGTGCGCGGGAGCAGCCGACCCGGGCCCAGCCGGTAGATCTGACGACGGCGGTAGAGCACGCCGTCGAGCGGCGGTGGGCCGCTGCCTGAGAGAACGAGATGCAGGGCCTCCTCGGCGTCGACGACCGAGGCGCGGAGATCGAGATCGACAATCTGCGTGATCTGCAGCGCAGCCATGCCGCTGCGCGCGCTGCCCGTGACGGCGTGCGCGCCCTCATCGAGGATCAGGCGTCCCTCGCCGAGCAGCCGCACGGCGCCATCTGGGGGAAGACGGGCGGTCACGCTCCCTCCGTACGGCGTGATGAACGAGACGAAGGTCGTGACCCGCGCGCGCTGCGCGCCGGGGAGCGCCTCCATGACCGACACCTGGGCAATGGCCCTCGCCGCTCCGCGCGCCCCGGAGGCGAACGCATACAGGGCCGTGGCAAAGGCGCCGGCGACGAGCGGGACGAGCAGCCAGCCGGCACGCCTGGTGCCCCACCGCCGCAGGACCACCCGCACCGTCACGATGTAGGCGATCGACAGCGCCGCCAGGATCACCTGAACGCTGCCCGGCAGGGGACGCGTCTTCGGGAGTTCGTCGGCCAGCGCCGGTGGCGCAGCCGGCTCAGGACGCGGCGTCGAGAGCAGCGCCAGCCAGAGGCGCAACCGTTCCGGCCAGGCCCGGCCGCCCGCGGAGAACGGGTCGAACGCCCAGATCTCGACGACGCCGCGGCCGAAGCGGCCACGAACCGCACGCGGGAGATCCGCACCTCCGGTGATGCCGGCTCCCGCCTCAGGGATGAGGCGAGCCAGAGCCACAGGAATCCCCGGAACGCGCACCACCGTGGAGCTCACGCGGGCGGGGAGCAGCGGATCCAGCCACGCCGGCACCGGCAGCCCAGCGGAGGCGATGACGAGCAGCCGTCCACCCTGCGCGACCCATCCCGACAGCGCCTCCTGCTGCGCGGGCAGCAGCGCGCGCAGCGGCACCCCGTGCAGGACGACGAGGTCCGCGGCGTCGTATGACTGCCAGCGCGAGGGCAGCGTCGTCTCTCCCAGATACGCCGCGCGGCGCCGGCCGCCCGCGGCGGCCAGGAACTCCAGTCCGGCACGCTCGGGAGTCAGCGCGACGACGACACCTTCCGCCGCGCGCGCAGCCCCGAACGCCAACTCGCGGCGCGCGATCGTCTCGCCGTCGCTTCTCACCAGCAGTGTGACCGGGCGCCGCGGATCGACGACCGTGACGTCGAAAGCGATCTGCTGGCGTGTGCCAGCGCCGAGCTGCAGGGCGTGCGTGTGCGTGATGCTCCCGCCACCCGCTCCGGGCACGATGACCTCCAGGACGCCGCGGACCTCGGAGGTGGCGACGATCTCGACGCGCAGCGGGGCAAACCGCCCGGGCACCACCCATCCGCCCAGGCCGAGCTCGGCCTCGAGCTCGATCGACGGCGCGCCCACGACCGGTCCGGCCGTCAGAAGCACAAGGGACATGGCGATGACGCCATGTCCCCATCTGCGGACTGCCGAGGGCATCGAGGCTCAGCTTCCCTTCGGCGTGGCCTCCGTGCTCGTGGTGCTCTCCTTCTTCGCCTCGCCGGCCGGCGGCTTGCCGTCCGCCGCGCCGTCACCCGCGGAGGACTTCCGATAGTCCGTGGCGTGAAAGCCCGAACCTTTGAAGATCAACCCGACCGATGTGAAGATGCGGCGCGCCATCCCCCCGCAAACGGGACACGGACCCGCAGTCCCGCCGACCTCGTGGTGAACCTCGAAGAGATGGTTGCAGGCCGTGCAGCGATACTCGTAGAGTGGCATATCAACCCTTTAATTATGGGACGGCAGGCGGGATTGTCAAGGCGAGCCACCCCCACGCCAGCCTCAGCGTCGCTCCAGGGTCGCGATCCAGATCGGCCCCTGGAACGTGCCGGAGTTCGTCCCGAACAACAGGCGGCGCCCGTCCGGTGCCCACGCGGCGGAGAGCGCGATACTCGGGTCGGAGAACTCCAGGGCATAGTCGTGCACCAGCAGGCGCCCCGGACCGTCGCCGTCGGCGATCCAGACCTCGGCATGCGCTTCATCGATGAGCTCGGCGAAGGCCAGTTTGTCTCCCTGGGGTGACCAGGCCAGACCGCTGTACCGCCCCGCGTGCGCGGTCAGGGTCACCCGAGCCGTGCCGTCGAGCCGCGAGGTGACCACCTGCCCCCTGCCGTCGTCGAGCGCATCTCCGGTCAGGTACGCCATCGCCCGCCCGGTGGGGGCCAGCCGCACCTGCAGCGCGCCGCCGGGGATCGCGATGCGCTGGCGGTCGGGATAGCTCACCCGCACACGCCAGGCTTCAGCGATGACATCCTCGCCGGCACGAGACAGACCATAGAAGAGGTACAGACTGTCAGGGAACCACTGCAGGTCGCGCATCACCATGCCGGACGGCGCGCGGTGCACGAAGCGCCGGAACCGGCCGTCCGGACTGGTCAGCCACAACTCAAAACGCGGACCGTCCTGCCCTGCCCGGCGCAGGACGGCGGCCAGGCGGTCCCCGCCGGGCGACCAGGCCGCCCAGGTCGTGAATCCGGGGACGTCAAGACGGTGCCGCCGGGAGCCGTCGGGCCGCATGACCCACAGCGCGCCGCGGTCGATCACGGCCAGGAGGTCGAGAGGCTTCGACCAGGCGAGCGCGGTGATCACGCCGCCCGGGCCGATCCGGCGGACCGGGCCGCCGGGCGAGGCCACGTAGATGCCGGCCGCATCCCCGAAGGCGAAGCGCGTCCCGTCGGGGCTCCAGGCGGCAGGGCTGAGCGCGGGCTGGTCGATGATGCGACGGACCGACGTCACGCGGAGCTGGCGTGTGGTCTCGGGTGCCGGAGCCCGGCGGACCTGACACGCCGTCATCGTCAGGGCGGCGATCATCCCGCCCGCGAGCACGGACGCGCGGAACCGGTTCAACTAGACGACGGGGTACTTCCCTTCCGCCAGTTCGCGCGTCAGCGCGTTGATGTTGGCCAGTTCGCGCTCCATGATCTCGGCCACCTTGCGCCTGGCCACGGCCTCGCGCGCGCGCTTTTCGAGGATGATCTGCGCCGCGGCGACCTTGGGCTGGTCGATCGGCGCACCGATCTGGCTGAGCATCCAGACGTAGACTTCGCGGATGCCGCGCACCTCTTCGTAGATCTTCGCCGCGACCTGGTGCGTCATGATCGTGTAGATCTTGCCGACGTGCGAGACGGGGTTCTTGCCCGCTGCGGCTTCCGTCCCCATCGGCCGGTTCAGCGCGATCACGCCGTTCACCTTGTTCCCCCGGCCGATCTGGCCGCTGTCGCCGCTCTCCGCCGAGGTCCCGGTCACAGACAGGTACATCCCGCCCAGCCCGCGTCCCGGGGCATCCAGGGTGTTCAGGTTGAGGTTGACGCGATCCAGCGTGCGGACCTCGCCGCGGATGAACTCCTCCACTGCGTCCTGCATCTGCTGCTTGCGGCGGAAGTATGTGTCCTCGGTATCGATGAACCGGTCGACGAACGCCACCGCCGCAGTCAGGTCGAGCACCGGCCCGCGCCGGAATCCCATGACCTTGATATCCTCGCCCGCCTCCGGGAAGGCCTGCTTGAACTGCGGGGAGTTCATGTAGTTCTCCGCCTGGAGGACGAGGCGCTCGGTCTCGGTCAGCGGCGCATAGCCGACCGCGCCGGAGGTGTCGTTGGCCCCCGGGGTCTCGCGGCTGAAGATGTCGACGAGCTCCGGGGAGCCTGGCTTGATCTGCACGTCGTAGCGCACATGCTCCTCCGGGTCGACGAAGCGCAGATGCTCGCCGATCCACCGTTTGGCCGTCGTCGTGGCGATCTCGGCCACCGGCAGGGTCTTGCCGTTCAGCTCGTAGGTCGCCCGGTCCCCGAAGACGAGGCGCATCGGTTCCACGATGCGGCCGCCGCCCAGGGCGATCTCCGCGGTGCCGGCGATGAGGAAGGCCTTATCGATGTTGTGGTGGAGGATGACCCCGAACTGGCGGAGGTACTCGCGGCTCAACTCGATGCTGACCCGCTCCATGATCGCGTCGCAGATGGAGTCGGGGTGGCCGACGCCCTTGCGCTCCACGATCTCGACTTCATGTTCGGAGACGGGCTTGCCGCCCAGCACCTCCACCGTGATGTGCCGCACGCGCGGTCCTCCTTGTCTACTGGAGAGCAGGGAACATCACTTCGACCTTACCACCACCCGCGCCTGCTGGACCGGCGCCGGGCGAAGATCCAGACCAGGAGGAATCCCGAGGCGAACCCGCCGATGTGCGCCCACCAGGCCACCCCGGCCGTGTCTGCGCCGAGCGTGGCTACGCCCTGGATGAACTGCAGGAGGAACCACAGGGGGAGGAACAGCACCGCCGGCACGGCCACGACGCGGAGGAAGAAGCCAAAGGGGACCAGCGAGATGATGCGGGCCCGGGGGAAGAGCGCCAGGTAGGCCCCCAGCACGCCGGCGATGGCTCCGCTGGCCCCGATCAGGGGCACGGCCGAGGCCGGGGCCGTGAGGATGTGCGTCCACACCGCGGCGAGCCCGGTCAACAGGTAGAAGACCAGGAACCCGCCATGGCCCATCACGTCCTCGACGTTGTCTCCGAAGATCCACAGGTAGAGCATGTTCCCGAGGATGTGCGCCCACCCGCCGTGCATGAACATCGAGGTGAACAGCGTGGGGTAGGCCGCGAGCACCTCCCCGCCGGCCCGGCCCGTGATCCTCCCCGGGATCGCCCCGTAGCTGACGACGAAGCGCTCGATGGCCGCCTCCGAACCCAGGCTAAGCATGTAGAGAAAGACCAGGACGTTCGTGAGGACGAGCAGGTAGGTGACGATGGGGCGGGAGGACGACGGGTTGTCGTCCCGCAGCGGGATCATGCCGCCGCGGTGCCGTCTTCCCAGCGCACTTCTTCGACGCCTTCCACATCCCCCAGGGCCACGAGGATCTCATCCCGGCTGACGCGCGGGGGAATGCGCGTGGCCAGGGCCAGGACGACCTTGTTGTCCACCCGGGCGGAGAGGTCCACGTGCTCGATGTTCACGCCGAACGCACCCAGCACCGTGCCGATCCGGCCCAGCTGGCCCGGCCGGTCCGTCATCACCATCACGACATGGCCGAGGCCGCGGCGCGGGATGCGTGTCTCGAACACCTTCAGGAAGGTGAGCACGCCCAGCACGATCGCGGTCGCCGCGATCGCCCCGAAGTAGTACCCCACCCCGGCCGCCGTGCCGATCGCCGCGACGGTCCACAGGCTCGCCGCCGTAGTGAGCCCCTGAACGCTCGCCTGCGTGCGCCAGATCGTCCCGGCTCCCAGGAACCCGATGCCGACGACGATGTTACTGGCCACGCGCGCCGGGTCGGCGCCCGTGCCGAAGAACCCGACGGCGGAGATCAGGGTGAACAACGCCGCCCCGACGCACACCAGGATGTGCGTGCGGAACCCGGCCGGCTTGTCCGCGCTCTCCCGCTGCCAGCCGACCACTCCGCCCAGGGCCATGGCCAGGAGCAACCGGACTGCCGCCTCCCACATCGGTGTCATCTCGCTGCCGCCTTCTCCTGCGCCACCAGCGCGACCTGCTCCATCAGCGCGTCCACCAGCCGCTCCTCGGGCAGGCTGGCGATGATCTTGCCGCCCTTGAACAACAGTCCCATCCCTCGCCCGCAGGCGATGCCCAGGTCGGCCATCCGCGCCTCGCCCGGGCCGTTCACCGCGCATCCCATCACGGCCACCTTCACCGGCGCCCTCACACGCGCCAGCCGCCGCTCGACCTCCTGCGCGATGGCAATGATGTCCACCTCCGCCCGCCCGCAGGAGGGGCAGGCCACCAGCTGTACACCACGGGTGCGCAGGCCGAGGCTCTTCAAGATCTCGAAGCCGACCTTCACCTCTTCCACCGGATCAGCGGCCAGCGAGACGCGAATCGTGTCGCCGACGCCGCGCGCCAGGATGGCACCGATCCCCACGGCCGACTTGATTCCGCCGGCCCAGGCCGTGCCGGACTCGGTGATGCCGACGTGGAGCGGGTAGCTCACCTGGTCGGCGATCATCGCATAGGCCTCCACGGCCATCGGCACGTCGGAAGCCTTGACAGAGATGACGATGTCGTGGAAATCCAGGTCCTGCAGGACCTTGACGTCCTCTAGGGCGCTGTCCACCAGGGCGGCGGCGCACGGCTCGCCGAACTTCCGCAGCGTGGCCTTGCTGAGGGAGCCGATGTTCGCGCCGATCCGGATCGGCACGCCCCGCTCCTTCGCCGCCTGGGCCACGATGCGGGTGCGCGCGCGGCTGCCGATGTTCCCGGGATTGATGCGCAGCTTGTCCACCCCGGCCTCCAATGCGCGCAGCGCCAGGCGGTGGTCGAAGTGGATGTCGGCCACGATGGGGACCGGACTGCGCGGCCTGATCCCGGCCAGGGCCTCCGCGGCCTCGGCGTCCGGGACCGCCAGGCGGACGATCTCGCAACCTTCCGCGGCCAGCTGGTAGATCTGGACGAGGGTCCCCTCGATGTCCCGGGTGTCGGTGATCGTCATCGACTGGACGGAGACGGGGGCGCCGCCGCCGATCTCGACCCGTCCGACGCGGACCTTCCGCGTGCGCGCGCGGTGCGTCGCGGTGATGCCGGTGGAGGTGGCGATCGTCATCGTCGACGCGATCAGAGCTTGCCGATGTCGCGTACGGTCAATGTTAGCAGCAGCAGGATGAGCAGCGCAAACCCGACCAGGTGGATGTACCCTTCACGCTTCGGGTCGACGGGCCGCCGGCGCACGGCTTCGAAGACCAGGAAGAGGAGGCGTCCGCCGTCCAGGGCGGGGAAGGGCAGCAGGTTGAAGACCCCGATCATGATGGACAGGGCCGCGGCAGTATAAATGAAGATCTCCGCCCCGGCGGCTCCCGCCTCGCCGAGGAACCGGACCGCTCCCACCGGTCCGGCCAGTTGATCGAACACCCCCCGGCCCTCCCGGAAGAGCCCGACCAGCGTGGTAAAGATGACGTCGACCGTCTCGACCACCGTGCCCAGCGCCCAGGCCAGTGCCTGCGAGGGACCCATGCGCTCCCGGATCGCCTCCGGGCGAAAGCCGATCAGGCCGATGTTCTGCTCGCGGTCCAACCGAGACCGGACGGTGAACTCGATGCGCTGACCGCCCCGCTCGACGGTCAGGCGCAACTCCTGGTCCGGCCGGCTGTGGATCGTGTCGATGACCTCCTGCCCGCTGTCCATCGGCTCGCCGTCGATGGCCACGATCAGGTCTCCCGGCCGGATCCCGACCTGTTCGGCGGGCCACCCCGGCATGAGCTGTCCGACGCGGTTGCTGACCCCCACCGGGACGCCCAGGGCCAGGGCCGTGCTCATCAGCAGCAGCAACGCCAGCAGCAGGTTCATCGCCGGCCCGGCGACGACGACGGCCATGCGCTGCCAGACCGACATGGCGCGGAAGCTGCCCGCCTCGCCGGTGTCATCCAGATCCTCACCCGCCATCCGGACATAGCCGCCGAAGGGGAGCGCATTGATGGCGTAGGTGGTCTCGCCGGACTTGAAGCCGAAGAGCCGCGGGCCGAACCCGACGGCGAACGCATGAACCGTGATGCCCACGCGCTTGGCCACCAGGAAGTGGCCGAGCTCGTGGACCACAATCATGACGCTGAAGGCGATGATCGCTGCGATGATGTTAGGCATGCGCTACCTCAGAGCGGCCAGCGCCTGGTCGCGAGCCCAGGCGTCCGCGGCCACGATCTCCTCCAGGGACGGATCGGGGACTGGAGTGTGGGCGCCCATCGTTTCGGCGACAGCGCGGGCGATCTCGGTGAATCGCACCCGACCGGCCAGAAATCGCTCCACGGCCACCTCATTCGCCGCGTTCAGCACGGCGGGCATCGTGCCCCCTGCGCGCAGCGCGTCGTAGGCCAGCCCCAGGCAAGGATACCGCGCCGGCTCCGGGCGTTCAAACGTCAGCTGCAGGCGATCCCACTCCACGACCGGGAGGTCGGGCATGCTGCGGCGCTCGGGCGCAGTGAGCGCATGGGCGATGACCAGGCGCATGTCCGGCGGCGCGAGCTGCCCCTTGCAGCTGCCGTCCACGAACTCGACGAGGGCGTGCACGATGCTCTGCGGGTGGATCACGACATCGATCTGGTCTCCGACCAGCCCGAACAACCAGTGGGCCTCGATGACCTCCAGGCCCTTGTTCATGAGCGTGGCGCTGTCCACGGTGATCTTTGCGCCCATCCTCCAGGTGGGGTGCGCCAGCGCCTCCCGCGGCGTAACGTGGTCGAGTTCGTCTAGCGGACGCCGGAGCAACGGGCCGCCCGATCCCGTGAGCAGGATCCGCCGCACGTCCGCGGCGCGCTCGCCGCGGAGGCATTGGGCGACCGCCGCGTGCTCGCTGTCCACCGGCAGGACGCGGCGTCCCCGGGCGCGCGCCTCGCGCATCACCAGGGCTCCGCCGGCGACCAGGGTCTCCTTGTTGGCGAGGGCGACGTCGCACCCCGCCCGCAGCGCCTCCAGCGTCGGCACCAGCCCGGCCGCGCCGACCACCGCCACCAGCACCACGTCGGCGTCCACCGCGGTGACGAGGCGCGCCAGCGCATCAGGTCCAGAGAGGACCATGGTGCCCAGGGGCACACCTGCCCGCAGTGGCACGGCCGCAGTCTCCTCAATGACCGCGACCGCCTTCGGACGATACCGGTGAGCCTGGGCCAGGAGCGCCGTCGCATCGCGCCGCGCGGCGAGAGCGACGATCTCGATCTCCCCGGACAGCGCGTCCACGACCTCCAGCGCCTGCCGTCCGATACTTCCTGTCGAGCCGAGGATCGCGAGGCGCGTCATGACCCCGCCGCCCAGAGGCGCACCAGGAAGTAGGCGATGGGAGATGCAACGAGGATACCGTCGAATCGATCGAGGATCCCGCCGTGACCGGGGAGCAGCGCGCCCGAATCCTTCAGCCCGGCCCGCCGCTTCATCGCCGACTCAAGCAGGTCGCCGAGCTGCGAGGCGATCGTGACGAAGGCGCCAAACACAGCGGCCCGCGCGGGAGGAATCCCAAGCCAGGCCGCCGTGAGGAAGCCGGCCAGCGCCCCCGCACCCACCCCGGCGACTGCACCCTCCCAGCTCTTCCCGGGGCTGATGCGCGGTGCCAGCCTGTGTCGGCCAGCGGCGATGCCGACGAAGTAGGCGGAGATGTCGTTGGCCCAGACGACGACGAGGAAGGCGAGGACCGACCAGGGCGCATGCTCGAGCCGCCACCGGAGCAGTGACCCCGTGGGGACGGCGAGATAGACTGCGCCCAACACCGTGCTGAGCACCGGCTGAGACATCGCAGCGGTTCTTGGCGAGAAGTACCACATCGCTGCGGCGGCGATGACCGCCGCCCACCCCGCGACGACGACGCCCCACTCAGGCATCTCCACGATGATCGTGAGTCCAAGCGCGGCGAGGGAGAGGAGCAGGCCCCCCGCCCGATGCGGTGGCCGCAGCGTGTGCATGCGGTCGAACTCCCACCGTCCCAAGGAACCGATGGCCACGGTGAGGGCGATCCACCACGGCCCCCCACCCCACAGGGCGAGGAAGACGACGGGGATGCCTGCCACGGCCGTGAGCAGGCGTGGTCCGAGGAAGGCGCGCTGGAACCGGCCGGTGAGCGTCTCCTCCATCTAGACGCCCTCCACGCCGCCAAAACGGCGACGGCGGCGCTGGTAGTCGGCGATCGCCTCTTCCAGGCGGCGGCGGTCGAAGTCGGGCCAGTGCACGTCGGTGAAATACAGCTCGGTGTAGGCGATCTGCCAGAGCAGGAAGTTGCTCACCCGCTGCTCACCGCCCGTGCGGATGAGGAGGTCGGGGTCGGGCAACCCGGCGGTGTACAGGTACCGACCGAACACGTCCTCCGTGATCTGGTCCGCCGTGAGCTCCCCCGCCGCCACGAGGTCACAGGCGCGCCGGGCCGCGTGGACGATCTCGGCCCGGCCGCCGTAACTGTAGGCGACATTCAGCACGAACGCCTCGTGCGGTCGGGTGAGCGCGACGACGCGTTCCACGTCGGCGCGGATCCCGGGCTCGATCAGGCTGAGATCGCCGCTCACGCGGAGCTGCACGCCGCCGCGGACGAGCTCCTGCGCTTCCTCGCGCACGGTCGTGGCGAGCAACTGCATGAGGGCTTCGACCTCATCGGAAGGGCGGCGCCAGTTCTCGGTGGAGAAGGCGAACAGCGACAGGACCCGCACGCCGAGGTCGCGGCAGGCGCGGAAGGTCCGCCGGGCGGCCTCCACGCCCGCCCGATGGCCCTCCGCCCGGGGCAGCGCCCGCGAGGCGGCCCAGCGGCCGTTGCCGTCCATGATGATCGCGATGTGGGCGGGGATGCGGGTGGGATCGAGCACCGGGGTCGCTACCTGCGCGGGACGTATCGCTCCCGCGTGACGACCAGATCGACGGCCGGGCCATCGTGCCGCGCGCGGACGACGCGCAGGACCCCGGCAAGCGCCACGGGCCGGGGCGGCCGGGTTTCGGTGATCGAGCGCACGACAAGCCCCTGGATGCCCAGCCGTGCCCGCGCCTCCTCGAGTTCCAGACCCACGACCTCGGAGGCGGCCGTCACACTTCCATGATCTCCTTGTCTTTGGCCGCGAGCAGGGCGTCGATGTCGGCGATCGCCTTGTCCGTGAGCTTCTGCAGTTCCTCCAGCCCCCGCTTGCTGTCGTCCTCGGAGACGTCGCCCGACTCCTCGAGCTCCTCGATCATCTCCTTCGCCTCGCGGCGGATGTTGCGCACGGCGACGCGGCCCTCTTCAGCGTGGCGATGGGCGACCTTGACCAGTTCCTTGCGGCGCTCCTCGGTCAGCGGGGGGATCGGCACCCGCACGTGCGTCCCGTCGGAGGAAGGCACGAGCCCCAGCTCGCTCTTCAGGATCGCCCGCTCCACCTCTTTGACGAACTTCTTGTCCCACGGCGTGATGACGAGCAGGCGCGGCTCCGGCACGGTCACCGTGGCCAGCTGGTTGATCGGGGTGGACGCGCCGTAATAGTCGACGCGGATCTGTTCGAGCAGCGCGGGGCTGGCCCGGCCCGTGCGGAGGCTGGCGAACTCATGACGGGTGGCCTCGATCGCCTTCTGGAAGCGGCTCTTGGCGTCGGTGATGATGTCGTTGATCATGGCCGGCCCGCCGCGGTGACCAGCGTCCCCACCTCCTCGCCCAGCACGGCCCGCCGCACATTCCCTTGCTCCGCCACATCGAAGACCACGATATCCATGTTGTTGTCCTTGCACAGGGCTACGGCGGTGGCGTCCATGACCTTGAGGTCCTTGTTCAGGACGTCCATGTAGCCCAGCTGGCGGAACATCACGGCGTCGGGATGCCGGCGGGGGTCCTTGTCGTACACGCCGCCCACGCCCTTCTTGGCCATGAGCAGGGCGTCGGCCTCGATCTCGATGGCGCGCAGCGCCGCGGCGGTGTCCGTGGTGAAATACGGGCTGCCGGTGCCCCCGGCGAAGATCACGACGCGCCCCTTCTCCAGGTGGCGGATGGCGCGACGCCGGATGAAGGGCTCCGCGATCTGGTGCATCTCAATCGCGGTTTGCACGCGGGTGGTGAGGCCTTCCTTCTCCATGATGTCCTGCAGGGCGAGGGCGTTGATCACGGTGGCCAGCATGCCCATGTGATGGGCGGCCACCTCGTCCACGCCCAGGCGGGCGCTGACGTCGCTGCCGCGGATGATGTTCCCGCCGCCGACGACGATCGCCACCTGCACGCCGTGCGTCGTGACCGAGCGGACTTCACGGGCCACGAGATGGAGGACCCGCGGGTCGAGGCCCGAGGGGCCGTCGCCGGCCAGGGCTTCGCCGCTGAGCTTGAGGAGGATGCGCCTGTACTTGGGTGCAGCCTGTCCGGAGGAAATCGGTCCCGCCTCCTTCCTCCGGCCGATTCTATTCCCCGATCTTGAACCGAGCGAACCGCCGGATCTGGATATTCTCACCGATGCGCGAGACGGCCTCCGTCAGGAGGTCGCGGATCGTCTTCCCTTCGTCCCGGATGAAGGGCTGCTCCAGGAGGACGACCTCCTGGAACCACCTGTCCAGCGCGCCCTCCACCGCCGCGGCGGGCTTTCCCGCGAGGCCCGCGGCAAGGAGGCGGCGCTGCTCCTCGATCGCCTCGGCCGGCACCTCGTCGCGGCTCACGTACCGCGGCGCGCTGGCCGTCACCTGCATCGCCAGGTCGCGGCACAGGCGCCGGAACTCATCGGTGCGGGCGACGAAGTCGGTCTCGCAGTTCACCTCGACCATGGCGCCGACCTTGCCGCCGGTGTGAATGTAGGCCTCGACCAGCCCCTGGCCGGCGGTCCGGCCGGCCTTCTTCCGCGCCGTGGCCAGGCCCTTGGCCTTGAGGATCTCGACCGCCGTGTTCACGTCTCCCCCGGCCTGGGCGAGGGCGTTGCGGCAATCGACAATCCCGGCCCCCGTGCGGGCCCGGAGCTCCTTGATCTGCTCGGCGGTGATCTCCACGGTCTGGCGTTCCATCTACCGCTCCACTTCCTCCAGGTCGCCTTCCGGCACGGCCTCGGGGAGCTCGTCGAAGCCTCCCATCTCCTCGACGGCCACCTCCGCTTCCTCGGCGGCGGGCTCCTCGGCCGCTACCGTGCCGGCCTCGACGACCTCGCGCTTGCGGCGCTCCTCGAGGCCTTCCAGGGCGGCGTTGGCCACGCGGCTGGTGATCAACCGGACGGCGCGGATCGCGTCGTCGTTGCCGGGAATGGGGTAGTCGACCTCGTCGGGATCGCAGTTCGTGTCGATGATCGCTACCACAGGGATGCCGAGCTTGCGGGCTTCCATCACGGCGATATGTTCCTTGCGCGTGTCCACGACGTAGACGGCGCCCGGCAGGGAGCTCATCGTCTTGATGCCGCCCAGGTACTTCTCCAGACGGGCCAGTTCTTCCAGCAGCCGCGCCTGCTCGCGCTTGGGCAGGACGTCCATCAGCCCGCGGTCGCGGATATCTTCGATCTCGCGCAGGCGCTCGACCCGCTTGCGGATGGTCTGAAAGTTCGTGAGCATGCCGCCAAGCCAGCGCTGGGCGACGTAGGGCTGGCCGCCGCGGGTGGCCTCTTCCCGGACGGCGTCCTGCGCTTGCTTCTTCGTGCCGACGAACAGGCAGGTGTTCCCCTGGGCCACGGTGTCCCGCACGAACCGGTAGGCCTCCTCGATCAGGGGCACGCTCTTCTGCAGGTCGATGATGTGGATGCCGTTGCGCTCGGTGAAGATGAAGGGGGCCATCTTGGGGTTCCACCGGCGCGTCTGGTGGCCGAAGTGGACCCCGGCTTCGAGCAACTGCTTCATCGTGACGACGGGCAAGGTCTGTCCTCCTCTACGGTTATCCCTCCGCCCTGCTCATCCCGGCTCCAGACCCCGACGGGCACCCCGGCGCCGATCGCAGGGCGTGCGTGATAGACAACTCGCCCCGCGGTTGCCGCGCGGGGCGCCCCTGCAGTCAAACAGCCCGACGTAGTATAACACAAAGGCTTGACGAAGGGGAACCATGCTGAGAGCGTTTCACACTTGAAGGAAGAGCACCCGATTCCTCAGCGAAGCATGATCCTCCGTCCCGGCCAGCCGGGCGAGGGCACGGACCATCCCGCCGATGTCACCTTGCCCGATCGTTTTGGGACTGATGAAGATGACACCGCCATGATCGATCTCGGACTCCGCTAGATTGCGGAGGACGAGCGGGATGGAGTGTACGTCGAAGGTCACAAGCGTGCGATCTTCACTTCTGGCAGTAAGAAGAATCCGCTCATCGGACTCCGACAGAAAGCCTCCGTTATGCCAGTCACGGAGAGCGACACCGTCCACCCCATCTTTCCGAAGAAGATCAGCGACGGCCGGTGAGATGTGCTCGTCCAGCAAGAAGCGGGCGGGCACTCAGACCCGCACCTCACGCAGCCACGGCAGTTTGCGCTTCAGGTCGTCCACACCCATCTTCTCCGCTTTGTTGACGAACGGCTCAATTTCATCATCATACGCCTGGGCGTATGAGAGCGCCGATCGCACCTTCGGTTCCGCCCACTGGAGGTAGGAAGCCGTGCGCTCGGGATCCATTCCCATCTGCCGGGCGATGAGGACGACCTCCCAGACGGCCAGACTGCTCCCCTTGACGAAGGGCTGGCGGCCCAAGGGAGAGGCGCGGAACTCAATGAAGGGGTATTCCTCCTCACGCAGTTTCTCATTCAAGAGCATGGCCGCAGTCTCTCCGATCGATCGACCCGCGATCCGCGACAGCCTCAAAAGGTTATCGCTGACGGAACCACTGATTCGGAAGCTGACGACATCAGTCCGCGACGGCTCTTTCGGCTGAAGCCGGCCCTTGGAGAGCTCGCGAACGTACCAGCGGACGTCCTCCTCGTCGCAGTTCAGTTCGGACATCGCCTGCTCCAGCGTGACCTCGTTGTCGAGGTAGCGCTGCAGCGTTCTGATGGTCTCCGGTCGGTGCCAGTAGCCTCGAGGCTTCCGGCCCGGCCTGGTCGGGGGCGGGTTCTTCGAAGCCGCCGTCCCTGCCATATCGTCGTTCCTCCTCACGGCGCACCTGAATTCGGCTATGACTAAACAGGATCATATATTACATATATTAAATTGTCAAGAGATAATACAGACGGTATGAGGACCTGCGGAGCGACGGGTCAGGCCCTGGGATGAGCCTTGTCGTGGACGCGCTTCAGCCAGTCGCGGGAGACGTGGGTGTAGATCTGCGTCGTGGCCAGGTTGGCGTGGCCGAGCAACTCCTGGACACTGCGCAGGTCGGCCCCGCCGTCGAGCAGATGTGTGGCGAAGGTGTGGCGGAGGACGTGCGGGCTGATCCGCCGTCCGAAGGCCGCAGCACGGATGTGGCGGTCGACGATGAACCTGACGCCGCGGTCGGTGAGGGAGCCGCCCCGCGCGTTGAGGAAAAGCATCCCCGGATCCCTCCCCCGCACCAGCGCCGGCCGAGCTGTCGCGATGTAACGGCGCAACGCCTCCCGCGCGGCGCCGCCCATGAGCACGATGCGCTCGCGGCGGCCCTTGCCCAGCACGCGCAGTTCGTCGGAGGGCACCACATCCCGCAGCGGGAGTGTCACCAGTTCGCCGACCCGCAGACCCGTGGCGTACAGCACCTCCAGCAGCGCACGGTCGCGCAGGCCGAGCGGCGTCTGTGGATCCGGTGCGCCCAGTACCGCGGTGATCTCGGCGGGGGTGAGAAACTTCGGGAGCCGTCGGGGCTGCTTCGGGGCGGAGACGAGCGTGAAGGGGTTGCGGGAGACCTTCCCCTCCCGGTACAGGTAGCGGAACAGCGTGCGCAGGGCAGACAGCTGCCGGGCCACGGCGGCCCGCGCGTAGCGGCGGTCGAGGTGGGCAACGTACCGTCGTGCCACGGGGGTCGTCACTTCGCCCCAGGTCGAGACCCCTAACGTGCGCACGAACTGGATCAGCCGGCTGACGTCGCGGCGGTAGGCGGCGAGAGTGTGCGGGGAGACGCCGCGCTCCCCTTCCAGGGCGCGCAGGAAGGACGCCAGGTCCTCGTCCACAACGGCTACGACTTCGCGTCGGTGGGAGCGCGCACCTCTACGGCGTGGGGGCTGACGCGGGCACAGGTTCCTCCGGCCGCTCCGCCGGCATCGGCTCACGGTGGCCGCAGGCTTTGTTGATGCAGCGCAGTTCCGTGCGGGCGCGCGTCTGGTGGACGGCCATCAGGCTGCCGCAGACCAGGCAGATCCGCTCGGTCGGTCGATCCCAACTGGTGAAGGTGCAGGCCGGGTAGGTACTGCAGCCGTAGAACGTCCGGCCGCGGCGCGAGCGACGCTCGACGATCTCCCCCACCTTGCACCGGGGGCAGGTGATCCCGATCCCCAGGGGCCGGGTGTACTTGCACTCCGGGAAGCCGCTGCAGGCGATGAACTCCCCGAACCGGCCGTGCTTGCGGACGAGCGCCCGCCCGCACTGGGGGCAGGCCTCGCCGATCTCCACGACCGGCGTCTCCAGCTCGGGCATCTTCAGTTCAGCCTGGCGGAGGTCGTGCTCGAACGGCTTGTAGAAGTCCTGGACGACCTTCTTCCAGTCCTGCGCGCCTTCCTCGATCTGGTCCAGTTCCTCCTCCAGCGTCGCGGTGAAGTCGTAGTCCATGACGTCGCCGAAGTGCTCGACCAGCAGGTCGTTGACCAGCCGCCCCAGGTCGGTCGGCTGCAGGCGGCGCTGTTGGCTGCGCACGTACCCGCGGCGCTTGATCGTTTCGATAGTCGGGGCGTAGGTGCTGGGCCGCCCGATGCCGCGCTCCTCGAGGGCGCGCACGAGGGACGCCTCCGTGTAGCGCGGCGGGGCCTGCGTGAAGTGCTGCTGTGGTTCGAGTTGCTGCAGCGTCAGGCGGTCCCCCGGGGAGAGATCCGGCAACCATCCGTCGGTGCCCTGCTCCCCGTTGTCGGGGAGGTCGCGGTAGACGGCGAGATAGCCCGGGAACTTCACCTTCGCACCTGTGGCGCGGAACAGGTATGACCCCGCGGTGATGTCCACGGAGAGCGTGTCCATCACCGCGGAACTCATCTGGCTGGCCACGAAGCGCTCCCAGATCAGGCGGTAGACCTTGGCCTGGTCGCTGCGCAGGAAGGGCCTGACGTGGTCCGGTGTGCGGTGCACGCCGGTGGGCCGGATCGCCTCGTGCGCATCCTGCGCCGCCTTCCGCGAGCGATAGGCGCGCGGCGTCTCCGGCACGTAGGCGTCGCCGAACTGCCGCCCGATGAAGTCGCGCGCCTCGCGCTGGGCGGACTCCGCGACCCGGACCGAGTCCGTGCGCATGTAGGTGATCAGGCCGACCGTCCCCTCCGATCCGAGATCCACGCCCTCATAGAGCTGCTGGGCGACGGCCATCGTCCGGCTGGCCGTGAAGCCCAACCGGCGGTTGGCCTCCTGCTGCAATGTGCTCGTGGTAAAGGGCGGATAAGGATTCCGCAGTTGATCCTTCCGGCGCACTTCGCTTACCGTGAAGACGGCGTCACGGAGGCCGCCGGCGATCGCCTCGACTTCATCCTTCGAACGGATGACGGTCACCCCGTCCTCCGCCGGTGACCCGAACCGCTCTCCGTTGCGGCTGAACAGTTTGGCGACGAGCGTGCGTTTCTGCTTGCGCAGGTGGGCGAGCAGGCTCCAGTACTCCTGGGGGACGAAACGCTCGATCTCCTTCTCGCGATCGACGACCAGACGGACTGCCACCGACTGCACCCGTCCGGCGCTCAATCCCCCGCGGATCTTGCGCCACAGGAGCGGACTCAACTTGTAGCCGACGAGCCGGTCGAGGATGCGCCGGGCCTGCTGCGCGTTGACCAGGTTGAGGTCGATGTCGCGCGGGTGGGCCAGGGCGCTGCGCACCGCGTCCTTCGTCACTTCGTGGAACTCGATGCGCTGAATCTGCGGGTTGACCGGCCGCAGGGCGTCGGACAGGTGCCAGGAGATGGCCTCGCCCTCGCGATCGGGGTCGGTCGCCATGTAGACGGCGCTTGCCGCCCTGGCCGCCTCCTTGAGCTCCTTGAGGATGGCGCCCTTCCCTTTGATCACGATGTACTTGGGCTCGAAACCGTTTTTGACGTCGACGCCGAGCTGGCTGCGGGGCAGGTCCTTGACGTGCCCCATCGACGCCACGACGTCATACTTCCGGTCGAGCAGTTTCTTGAGTGTCCGCGCCTTCGTCGGCGATTCGACGACGACGAGCGCCTTGGCTTTGGCCACCGTCACTCCGTGATGCTTTGACATCTGCCGCGAGGTATCGCTACCCCGGCAGCGCCTCGGCCAGACCTTTGTCTCCCGGTGCGACGAGGTTACCCGCGTCGCCGGCGTCTCTGACGCCCACACCGGCAAAAACCTACCCCCTACCTTAGCACAGGGTGTCAAGGGCGCCGGAAACGGCGGGGCGGCCGGACCGCGCTGGGTGTCACCGCGTGGGGGCCTTCACGATCACCGTGGGCACTCGGTATATCTTCTCTGAGGGCAGAAAGGGACCGGAGGCGAGCAGCGTGCCGTCGCGCAGCACAAAGTATGAGGTCGAGTACGCGACGGCGCCGGCCACGACCCCGGTGATCTTCGGCTGGCCCATGCTACCGTACGACGGCGGCATGGATCTCCCACGAACTGCCTGTGAAGAAACGGCGAACCCTTCCATTCAGAAGCATCCCAGCGTCTTCGTCCCATCGGCCAGCATGAGGTCCACCAGGCGGCGGTCATCCACGACCGTGGCGCCTGGCGTCAGGTCACCAGGGGACATGCCACGCAGCGCGAGATCCTGCTGCGCGACATACACTCCAACGCTTTGCGCGGCAAGCCTGGAGACGACCTGAGCCGCAGGCGTCCGGTTGCGCTTGACGGCGGCCAGAACGGCGTCTTGAAGCAGCGCCAGCGCCACGTCGCGAGCCTGGCCATCCAGTGTGCAGGCCATGGCAAGCGCTCGTAGGGCTTCCGCGGATCCCGGAGCGCTGGTGATCATGAGGAGCATCCTATCCAGGGCGGCCTTCCGCATCAGAAGACAAGAAGGGCAGTTGCCGACGCGAGGGCGGCGGCCACTTGCACATCGTCCACCAGTTCCACCCCGGCCACAAGGTCAGAGAGATCTAGCCCCCGGGTCTCCGCCGAGGAACGATGAACGTACAGTCGCGCTCGGGGCGATGACCCCGTGCGGGGGCCGAGGGCCTGGTCGAGCACGGCCGACAGGCCCGCCCACGCGGTCCCTCCCGGATCCTGGCCCTGCTTCGCGAGATAGACGCCGTCGTCAACCAGGACGGCGCACACCGACATCCCCTCTCCGGCTGCGCCGATCATGTGCCGGACCCCCTCTGCGGCCGCCAGCGTTCCGTAGGGAGCCGTCCGGATCACGATGCAGAGATCGCTCATCGCTCGTTCCCCAGCGTGAGCACGACATCGCTCTCACGAATCAGGCGGAACAACCCCGCCAGGGACGACGGCGCCGCGCCGGGCAGGAGGTGCTCTCGCCGCAGGCCCCGGATGGTCAGGCAGCTCCCGCAGAGCTCGACATGCTGGCCCTGCTCCATGAGCCGCCGGAACCCGGCTTCGGCGTCTGGCAGGCCTTTGGGGCGGTGCCCCACCGTGAACCCATACACTCCATCGGCGGAGGCAAAGAGGTTCACTCGGTGGCCGGCATCGAGAGCGGCCTTCGCCAGCCGCATCGCCGTGGAGGCGGATTCGCCCGAGTAGGGAGCCGCGCTCAGGAAGATCGTCAGCGTCTTACGCCCGTTGTTGCCCGCGCGATCTCGGCTCAAGGGAACCATCCTCCGTACCAGACAGCGCTGTCACTCGGCTTGTGCCAGGATGCTTACGAACGATGCCGCCGGATGCAGACCTTCGATCGCCTCCTCGGCGGAGAGAGCCCCGCCGGGAGGCTGGGTGATTGCCGCACTCACCTTTCTGGTCACAAACCCGGCTCCGGCCAGCAGATGCTCCAACTCCTCAAACGTGTAGAACGTGACGTGGCGGTAAAATGGATGGTCAGCCTTCTTCAGCCGCAGGTACCATTGACCCCACGGGCGGTCCCGAAGCACATCGGCGACGATCAGCCCGCCGGCGGGAGAGAGGACTCGTCGGGCCTCCGCAAGCAGACCGTGCGGTTCTGCGAAGCACAGCGTCACGATCAGCAGCACGGCACCGAAGCGGTGATCGGGGAATGGCAGCGCGTCGCCCCGGGCCACGGCCACGTGGATACCACGTCGCCGGGCGAATTGCAGCGCGCCGGGCGCGGAATCCACTCCGAATGGCGCGCCGAGCACTTCGGCAAACCGGCCGGTGCCGACGCCCACGTCCAGCCAGGGAGCCGGCAGGCCCACCAGCCATCTCTGGACAGCGTCCACTTCCGCGCGAAACAGCAGGCGCCCGTCCGGAGAGTCGAACCAAGCATCATACCGGCCAGCCTCTCGGTCGAAGATGGAGCTCCCGGATGCCGCGACGCCCGATGATGCGGCCATCGCTGTCCTCACGCCACGATCGGGATGCCCAACGACCTGGATCCCAGGGTGATCGCCAGGCGCAGCGCCTCCCGCCTTGGGCCCGGCGGCGTGAGCCACCAGCGCTCGAGGAGCACCTTGCCCCAGTGCCACACGCGTCCCATCCGCCTCAGATGGACTTGCGGGGCTGGCGTCGCAAAGAAGTTGCCAAACGCGAACCCGGCCATCGCCTCGCCGGCTTCCAGCATGCAGTAGCCGCCGCCGTCGAACTCCGCCCTCCCCGACGCACGGGTGACTTCCGCGGCAATCCGCCGCGCGGCGGCCAGTCCTTGCGCGTGGGCAAAGACGCCCGCCTTGGGCAGCATCAACGGCACATCGGGCTTCCACCGCCCGGGGATGGCAATGGCGGTGACGTCGCCAATGGCGTAGACGCTCTCAAATCGTGTCCGCAGGGTCGCGCGGTCGACAGGAATCCATCCACTCTCGCTGGTCAGGCCGGCGTCGCGGACGACCCGCGGGCTCCGATGAGGCGGAATCGCGACTAGCAGGTCGAACCGAGCCCGCGCTCCTCCCTCGAAGTGCAGCTCTCTGGCGGCGCCATCGACAGCGGCGAGCTTGTGGCCGGGGTGAAAGGCGACCCCTCGGCGCTGGAGCATCTGCTGAACAGCCTCGCCCAGCGCGGGCCCGGCCACCGGCATCGGCTGCGGCTCGGGCGTGTACAGGTCCACGCGCACCTTGCCGGACAGCCCGCGACGCCGGAGGTAGTCCGCGATCAGCATCGCCCCTTCGTGCGGCGCGCCCGGGCACTTATAGGGCAGGGCCGCCACGACGACCGCCACGGTTCCCCCGGCGTCGGGAAAGGTCCGCAGGGCTCCGGACAGCGCTGCCGAGCCGTTCCACGTGTAGAAGGTGTGCGCCTCCGGTTCCAGCCCTGAGATCGTTCCCGGCGCGTACTCGGCTCCGAGCGCGATCACGAGGTAATCGTAGCGAAGAGACTGCTGGGTGGTCTCGACCCGCTGAGCGCCAGGATCGATACCGATGACTTCCGCCTGAAGGACCTCGACGCCGGGAGAGCTCAGCGTGCGCAGATCGCGGACGACCTGCTCCGGGCGTCGACCCCCCGCCATGACCCACAAGAACGAGGGGGCAAACGCGTGTTGGAGGTTCTTCTCGATGAGGACAACACGATGCGGTGATGGGAGCAGCTGCCGGAGTTCGTTGGCGGCGACGAGACCGCCGACGCCACCGCCGAGCACCACGGTCGTCACGCCGGGCATGCGCACACCGCCCTCCTCACTAGCTTTGCCGGGGCCCTCTGCCCGGTGCCCGGCTACACCTGGGCCGCCCTGGCCAGCCGGCCGCTCCGCGCCAGGCCTTCCAGCAGCACCCCTCGCATCAGATCGCAGGCGCGCGTCACCTTTGGCGAAGCCAGCCGGTAGTAGATGACCTGTCCGTCCCGCCGCGGGACGACGATTCCTTTTGCGCGCAGGACCGCGAGATGCTGCGAGACATTGGCCTTGCGGATGCCCAGGGCCGCGGTCAACTCGCCGACGGACCGCTCCCCATGGCGCAAGGCGTCCAGGATCTCCAGGCGCTTGGCGTTGCCCAAGGCCTGACAGATCTGGGCATGCCGCTCGAAGAGGGTACGATTCCTTGCCGCCGAGGCCACGCGGAAATCTCCTTCATTCAAAACTATGAATCTATGATCTATTGATATCTTGCGCGATGGCCCCGTCTCTGTCAAGCTGGAACAGAGCGCCCTGGCGATGTCCGGGGACGATGATGAAGAGGAACACACCGGTGGATCGGCTGCAGTCCGTGGCTGTCCGGCAACTCCTGGCAGGTGCGGCATTACTCGGCGCGGCGGTCGTCATCGCTGCCCTCTTCATCGCGGTGGGCCACTCCGTGGCGCTGCAGGTCTCGGGGCGGCTGGGAGAGGCCGACCTGGCCATCCAGCGCGGCCAGTGGGGGCTGGTCGCGGGCTCCATCGCCGCCTTCCTGATCTTCCTGGCCCTCTTGCCCGTCCGCACGCGCGGGGACTGGCGGTCCCATGGGGTCTACGCGGCGTTCATCGTGTCGCTGTTTGCGGAGATGTTCGGGTTCCCGCTGACCGTCTACTTCGTCTCCAGCGCCTTTGGTCTGACGCTCTTTGAGCAGGAGTTCATGCTGTACATGCACAGGGTCGGCATGCCCCTTGGGTCGCTCGTAACCTTCTTCGGGGTCTCGCTGGTCGTCTCAGGCTGGCGAGAGGTGTATCGGGCCAGGGATGGGCTGGCCACTCAAGGGATCTACGCCTACCTGCGCCACCCGCAGTACCTTGGCATTCTGCTGATCACCGCCGGGTGGCTGATTCACTGGCCGACGGCGATCGGGTTCGTGATGTGGCCCATCCTTGTGGTCATCTACGTTCGGCTTGCCAGAAGGGAGGACGCGTACCTCGCGGGCCAGTTCGGCGGTGAATTCCGGGCCTATGCAGGGAAGACCGGAGGTTTCTTGCCCCTCGCTCCGCGGGTCACCGGAAGGGGATGGCCGACCAGGAGGGAGTAGCCTTTCAGTTGCCTGTGCCGCACCTCCGCAAGCTGCTCCTGCGTGATCTCCCCCAGGGGGCCGTACCTGTGGCGCAGCTGTTCGCCGTTGTATCCCTGCTCGTAGTTCTCGAACCGGCCCCGCGGTTCAGGACGTAGACGACCTTCGGCCACCACCGCTCGCCGACGATCTGCTTCCAGCGCTCCGGATCGAACGTCGTCCCGGAGAGAAGATCGGCTGCACCTTGTGCGGGATCGAGGGGTCAGCCGCCCAGGAGCACCGCGTCAATCCGATCGGCCAGCGCGGACATCTGGTCGAACGTCAATGACCCGTCTTTAGGCGACGAGTCCGTCACCACGGCCACAATGCTGCCTGCAGGATCAGGTTTGTCAGAGACGATTCCGGCCCGGCGCACGACAATCTTTGGGGTCGGCTCCTGGCTGTAGCCCTCGACGAGGATCAGATCGACTCCGCAGACCAGGTCCACAACCTCCGGAAGCGATAGAGCCCTGTCTTGCCTGTACACCACCGCGGCCTGTCCTGGCCCCGCGATGGCCGTGAGGCGAGCCCCCGCCGCACCGATGCGCGATGTGTCGGTGCCCGGATGGTCGATCACAAACCCATGGATATCGTGCTTGATCACAGCCACCTCGTAGCCCCGGCGTCGCAGCTCCGGAAGCAGCCGCTCGATCAAAAACGTCTTGCCGGCCCCTTTCGCGCCCACGACGCCCAGCACCGGGATCTCTGGGCGCAGCGACGGCACAAGGGCGCCCAGCACCTGTACCCGCACCGTGGCGCCGCGGTCCAGGGCGGAGATGTCGGGCCCAAGCATCACGAGCGCGTTGGCATCGCTGATGGACCGCAGTGTTGCCGTCCCCTGCTTCCGAAGCGGCTCAACCATGATCCGCCCTCCACGCACTTCCGCACGCGCCCACAGGTAGCGGCGACGGCCGGGTTTCACGCTCACCGGTTCTGTCAGGATCGCCCTTACCGTAGGACGGAAGCACTCGCGGTACCCCATCATGGTCTGCAGGGCCGGTCGCACCAGTTCCTCGAACGCCACCATCGCCGCACCGGGGTTACCGGGAAGCCCAAAGACGGGCGTCTTCTCCGCCATCCCGAACACCGCGGGGGCGCCCGGCTTCATCGCGACACGTTGAAACAGCAGGTCCACGCCAGCCTCGCCCAGGGCCGCCCTGACCACATCGCGGTCTCCGACGGATACCCCAGCGCAGACGATGAGGGCGTCGGACCGCAGACCGCGACGGATCAGGGCTGTGACGGCATTGAGATCATCACGGGCAATCCCGAGCCGCAGCGCCCGGCCTCCCGCCTCGGCGACCGCCGCCGCCAGCGCGTAGGAGTTGCTGTCACGCACCCGCCCCTGGGGCAAGGACTCTGGCACATCGATGAGCTCATCGCCAACCGTCAGCAGCGCGACCTCCGCTCGCCGGACAACCGGCACACGGGTCACACCGAGGCTCGCCAGAAGACCAATGCTCCCCGCCCGCAGGACCGTCCCCGCTGTGAGCACGACCTCACCGCTTTGCGCGTCTTCACCCGCAGGGAAGATGTGTCGGCCGGGTTCGACCGGACCCCGTACGACAAGGCGGTGCCCTCGGACCTCCACGATTTCCACGGGGAGGACGGCGTCGGCTCCCTCGGGGATCGGCGCACCGGTCGCTATGCGCACCGCCTGACCGTGCCCCATCGCCACCGCCGGCGTGTCGCCGGCGAAGAGCGCGCCCGTGATACGCAGTTCCACCGGGTGGTCCGCAGCCGCTCCGGCGACGTCAGCGGACCGGATGGCGAACCCGTCCATCGCGGAACGTGGGAACGGCCACAGGTCTTCCGCCGCGACGACGTCGGTCGCCAGCACTCGGCCCGCGGCCTCCGAGATGGCCACCTCCTCGGGCGACAGCCGCGGGACGTGGCTGAGGATGCTCCGCAGCGCGTCGTCCACCCCTGTCGACGCGTCCGTGCGCGGGCGCTGCAGCGGCGCCGTTTCAGGCACGCTCATCTGTGCAGACCTCTGCTCCGGGCCGCGTGGGCGGCGTGCTGGACGTCCCCGGCGGATCCTGAGGCGACCATCCCCAACGATGTCATCACGGACTGTCCACGGCAGAGCGCCGCTCCTCTGTGTCCGTCGGCTGTAGTCTAGGGGCGCGGGGAGGGCCGGCCTATCGGTCGGGAGATGGATTTCCGGCTCGGATGACCGCCGGACGGCGAGCCGCGGCGGCCATCAGGTTGCATCTCCTACGACACCGGTGGCCCCACCCCGCGGCAGCTCATACAGTACCGGGTGATCACGGCCGCAGCCGCAGCATGGTCCTGCCCCAGCATTGCCGTGATGCGCCGCAGCATTGCCTCCGGGGCGATCGGCGCCCCGCAGGCCTCACACCGGTGATGGTCAGTTCGCTTCAGGTCGATGGGACCCGCCGCCAGTCCGCCGAGATCGGTGACCTGGCGGAGGTCCAGCGTGTCCGGTTCGGGACACATCGGGAGACACTGGCCGCAGGCCACACATGCCGCGGGCGCGAACGTGAGCGCGCTCTCCCTGGAATCCTGGACAACACGCAGCGCGCCCGCGGGGCAGGCATCTGCGCAGGCCCCGCACACGGTGCACGCCTCTCCCACCCGCACCAGCCCGAACGGCGAATAGGCATGAGAGATCACCATCTTCGAAGGCGCGCGGTATCGCGCGGCAAGCTGAAGGAGCACCCGGGAGGCCGAGGCGGCAGCGAACAGCGCTGCCGACGCCGGCTCCGGCCCGTCTCGAACAGACGACGGGATGTCGCGCAGCGCATCGGCCAGCGAGCGCGCGTCTTCCGTCAACAGCCTGATGCGGTCGTCGGTCTCCCCGAATAGACGCAGCACCTCGCGGCAGTACTGCACTCGTCCCTTCACCGCCTCCGGCCGTCCCGCAACACAGTCGTCGCCGCACGGCAGCAGGGCAACCGCGGCGGCGTTCATCGCCAGAGGCGCAAACAGCCAGGCGGGCGGGACCATCGTCACACACGCCACCTCAACCGGAAGCCAGTTCGCAGGATACGTCATTCCTCGCGACGCCACCGCGGCGAGCCCGGAATTGCCCCGGCAGGTGAAGATGATCCCGCGCGGCCACAGGGAGGCGGGCGCGCTGAGCAGCGCGGCGATCTGCGCGCCCACCTGAGCCGGGGCGGTTCCGGGGAATTCGATGGCCCCATGGGGACAGGTCGTGACGCAGATGCCGCAGCCGGTGCAGTCTGGTTTTCGCAGGGTGATCTCTCCGCCTTCGGCCTCCATGGCCCGGCGCGGGCATCCGTCGACGCACAGACGACAGCCGTGATCGGCCCGGCACCGCCCCGCATCCACCCACGGCACGACCTGGTATTCCAACATCGACCACGTGAGCACCGCGCGCCGGCTCAGCGCCCGGGGCAGCACCGGCTTCAGGTGTTCGGGCCGGCTTCCCGCAAACGCCGCCATCTTTGCCACGGCACCGGCCAGCAGGACCTTCGCCCTTTCGGTCGCTGCAGGTCCGGCATGAATCCGCGCCGCCGGCGAATCCAGATCGACGGCCTCCACGGCCAGGGGATCGAGGCCCGCCCGGCGCAGCCGTGCCTGGAAATGCGCCTGATCGGTGGGGAGCGAACACAGTCCCAGGACCAGGCGCGGTGCGCCAGCACGGCGGACCGCCCCATCGAACTCTGCCCGCCGGGCACACAGGTTGGGGACGACGCACGCCTCTGCCCCGGGAAGGGCGTCCCGGAGCCATCTCGCGAGCGCAGGGAGCTCCAGACGGCGGCCCAGGTCCGCGCACAGCAGGACAACGACGTCTGCGTAGGCGGTTGTGCCACTCATCGAACGCCCAGGTGTCCCGCCGGCCGCCCCAGGACGCCGACCGAAGCCGGGACGGATCGGACGAGCAGGTCGATGAGATCTCGATCGTGATGGATGAATGCCTCCAGCGCCGCCCCGATGACTGCATAGAAGTGCGAGCCGTTCGCCGTCAACCCGCGGGCGAACGCCGGGGCCCACCGCCCCACATGCTGCCGCATGAAGCGCTGCTCCCTGACGAGCGCCACGCCGGCGTCCTCAAGCTTCTCGTCCTCCCAGGCATGGCCCTCGCAGCCGCACAGAAACGCCATGAACTCCAGCTCGACGGCGAGATGATCCGGCGAGTCAGCCGCCTTCGGGTTCCAGGTCAGGCCCGCCGCCGCGTACTCGCGTTCCAGCGCCGCGTTCAGCACTGGCATCTCGTGCCCGGCCGCCAAGACGTAGTGCGATTCGAAGGGGATGCACGAAGCCGCCGGACCGGCCACCAGGTCGATGAACTCAGTCCGCAGAGTCTCGCCGCTTCGTCGTGACGCGGCCCCCAGAACCCGCAACAGCGCCGACCACTGGCGGAAGATGGCCAGTCCGGTGAGCCGGTTACCCAGTCGCTGCAACCGGCGCGCCTCGGCCCTGAGGTGCGTCAGCCTGGCCTCATCCGGGCAGAGCAGCACACTGGCGAGTATCGCGTACGCATCGCGGCGGAAGCGGGCCAGCGCACCCCGCGACAGGCGCATGCGCGATCTACGCCCTCCGCCCGAAGCCCGCCGGCGGCCGCGGCGGAGTCTGGGAGCGGTCAGGCAGGAGTTCGTACACGACCGCCGCCAGGAACATCAGCATGATCCCGAGGATGAATACCGCCGGCAGGTACGGAATCACGCCTCCGGATTCGGCAGACGCCACCGCAAAGACCGCCACACCGGGGATGCGGAGCGGCAGCGCCAAGGCAAAACTCGTGGCCGCAAAGACCAGGCCCGCCAGCGCGGTCACGCTCGCCAGAGTCGTCCTCATCGACGCACCACCTCCTGACCCGGCTCGGGCAATTCAAGGATCGGAAACGCCTTACTGAACAGGATGTAGAGCAGTGTGCCGAGGGCGATCAACCCTCCGATGACGCTGTACTCGACCCAGGTCGGGCTGTACGCGCCTGTGGGATAGGGCAGCATCGCCCCGTGCGTCTGGGACGGCACCACGATCAGCAGGCGCTTGCCCACGGCGGCGGCGTTCACCAGCGCCCCGCAGAGCACCGCCACGCCGATCCTGTAGCGTCCCGTGAGGAACTGCCGCAGCAGCAGGTAGAACGCCGCGACCAGCGCGGCCACCGACGGCCAGTAGATGCGGGCATATGGGCCGAACAGCAGGGCGCCGGCGATGCGGCTTTCGTGCAATGGCGCCGCGTAGGTCATCGTCAGCCAATCGACGAGCATGAAGTAGATGTAGGCTGCGGTCAGCACCATCAGGAAGTTGGCCAACCACCGGAAGACCTCTGGGGTCAGGCGATCCTGCGCTTGCAGCGCCGTCCGCACAACAGCGGCAATGATGATGAGCAGCCCCACGCCGGAGACGCCGGCCAGGATGACGAAGGCAGGAGCCTGCAGGGCGCTGAACCACCCCGGGCGGCCGACCTGCAGGCCGAAGACGAACCCCAGCGTGGAGTGCGCGATTACGAGCATGGGAAGGATGGCCAGCGACAGCCAGAAACTCACCCGGCGGTGCCGCTCCTGTTCCCCGGGCGTGTCGCGGTACCCGGCCGCCCATAGCCGGTAGAATCGCTGCAGTCGCCCCGGCCGGGCGGCACAGATCATCGCGTCGCGCCGGCCGTCCAGGAAGAAGTACACCAGGCTGGCAAACAGGTAGCCGGCGATGACCATCGTGAAGGTCCCGAAAAACGGCGACTGCGGCCGCGCGTACTTCAGCAGGTGGACGATGCCGCGCAGGGGCTGCCCAAGGTCCGGCAGCACGCTGAACGCAGCCAGGATGAGGGCGATGATGGTCAGCACTTCCGCCATACGTGAGACCGGGCGCAGGTGGTGCAGGTTCAGCAGGCGGACCAGCGCGGCAGTGCTGATGCCGGCGAAACTCACGCCGACGAAGTAGATATCGAAAACAATGTACAATCCCCACGTCGAGCCGCTCATCGTACCGACATCCCGCATCCCCGTCACCACCAACCCTTCCGTGAGTTGGTAGGAGAACGCGTACAGGCCCTGAGCGATCACCGCGAGGAGCACCACCACGAGAGACAGGGTGCCCGACGAGAACTGGCCGACACGGTAGGGGAGCGGTTCAAGGCGCATCGCCACGGTTACACCCTCGCCCGGATCGTCTCAATCTGCCGGGTGTCGCTCCCCGGCGGCTTGCCGCCCAGGTAGTATACCCGGGGCTCGGTGCCCGCCTCCTCCAGCAGGCGGAAGTGGGACCGGCGCCGGAGCAGCAGGGACACCTTGCTGTTGGGGTCATCCAGGTCGCCGAAGTGCAGGGCAAAAAGCGGGCAGTTCGCCACGCAGGCCGGCGGCAACCCCCGCTCCACGCGGTGGACGCAGAACGTGCACTTCTCGATGACGCCCTTGAGGTGGCCGCCGCCGGCGATGCGGCGCCGCTCCGGACCATAGGCCCGGTCCAGGTCCGGGTTCCTGTACGGCGGCACCGCGCCGGTAGTGTAGGGCGCCAGAACAGCCGCGGCCTCCGCATCCATCCAGTCGAGGTACTGATTGCGCTCCGGCCGCTTCCAGTTGAAGTAGTTGACGCCATAGGGACAGGCCACCTCGCAGTAGCGGCAGCCGATGCAGCGGTCGAAGTCCGTGGCCACCAGCCCGTCCGGCCGCTTGTACCGGGCGCCCACCGGGCAGACCTTGACGCACGGCGCGTTGTCGCAGTGCATGCACGGCCGCGGCATGAACCACACCCGGGTGTTGGGATACTCCCCCTCCTCGAACCGGAAGACGTACATCCAGAAGTTGGTCTGGGGGGTATTGTTCTCAACCTTACACGCCTCCATGCACGCCCGGCAGCCCGTGCACCGGTCGAGGTCGATGATCATCGCGTACCGCGCCATCCCGGTGCCTCCTACGCCTTGAGCACGCGCACCTTCACATGGAACGACTGATCCGCGGTGTTGGCCACATAGCCCTCGCCCGTGAAGAAGAGCGTGTTGGCGGTGGGCCCCTGCCCTTTCGCCCCGGGATGGCTCCACAGGCCGTAGTGGTGGGGCAGTCCCACCGTGTCGGGGCGGATGGCCTGAGTGTAGTGGGCCCGCACGCGCACCCTCCGCGTTTCGCCGGTCAGCGCGTGATGGGACTCCACCCACACCTCGTCGCCGTCACGGATGCCGCGCTCCCGGGCCGTGCTCGGGTTGATGTCCAGGCGCTGGCGGGGGGCCAGTTCATTGAGCAGGGGGATGAAGCTGCTCCGCGACTGCTTGAACTCGATCATTTTGTAGCTGATGAGGTACAGGTCGTAGCGCCCTGGGGACTCATCCATCGTGGGCTGTCGCCATGTAGGCAGCGGGGTGTAGTCCCGCCAGTACAGCTCGGAGATCCCCTTGGCCCGCATCTCGTTGCGGTAGCGCAGCAGGGCTTCACCGTAGAGGCGGTGACGCACGCCGCCGAAGGGCGGATCGGTGGCATACCCGTAGGCTTTCCCGGCCGGTATCGGCCCTTTCACCTTCACCCCGTGCGTCTCGAAGTAAGCGACGCCCGCGGCGATCCCTTCCGACTTCGCCCATCGGTCGAAGATCTCGCGCACTGCCGGCTTGCGATCCAACGGCAGGCGATATGGATCCTTCAACTTCAACGCCGCGTTGAGGTGGTCGAGGTACCCATCCGTGCCGTAGAGCAGCCCCGCTTTCTCGCAGAGGTCCAGGTAGATGTCGATATCCCCGCGGGACTGGAACAGCGGCCGCATCGGCGGGACCCGCAGCGCCACGCCGTCGAGGTACTGGTCGCTGGCCTTGCTCGGGCCTTCGTACTTCTCGATGGTGGCCGCAGGGAGGACCACGTCCGCGAAGTAGTCCGCCGTCTCCGACAGCCAGGGGTCGATCACGACGACGAAGGGGAACTGCTTGTACGATTCCATCAGATCCGGCTGGGAGGCGAAGGCCACCAGCGGGTTGCTCATGTGGACGATCAGCATCTGCGGCCGATCCTGCACCCCGTACTTCTCCGGGTTCAGCATGACCCTGGCCACCATGGATGAGTTGTTGCTGTTGATGGGGAAGTAGGGGCTGTCCTTCAGGTAGATGTTGTAGGGAGGATCCTGGATCGCGACGCGGTCCAGTTTTTCGAAGTTCTCGTGGAGGGTCCACCCGCCCACATCGGTGCGCTGGCCGCCTGCCGCCCCCACCGCACCCAGCAGCATCATGACGGTGAGCATGGCCCGCACCGCCTGAAAGCCCAGTTCCTGCTGGGACATGTGGTACGCCATGATCGCGACCGGGCGGTACGGCAGCGTCACCCCGTCCACCACCACGGTGCTGCCGATGCGGGCCTGCTCGCCGAGGTCCCGGGCGACCCGGCTGATGGCGTCCGGCGGCACACCGCAAACCCGCGCCGCCCACTCCGGCGTGTACTGGCGCACATGGTCTTTGAACGCCTGGAAGGCGGGGCGTACCCGGGCGCCTCCCGCCGTGAACACACCCTCCAAGGCCGGCTCAACGCCCGCCGCATCATAGGGACGCGTCGTACGGCGCTGCTCATCCCATACCTGCTCCTTGCCATCGATGCGCAGGAAGAGTCCATCCTCCTTCACCAGGAACACGGCGTTCGTGTAGCGCCGAAGGTACTCCCGATCGATGGTGTTCTGGGCGATGAGCCGGTTGCACAGCGCGAGCGCGAAGGCCAGGTCGGTGCCGGGCCGGACGGGAATCCAGTCATCGGTGAACGGCCCGGCGCCCCGCAAACGCGGGTCGATCGTCACCACCTTGAGCCCGCGCTCGCGGGCCGCGGTGAGCTGCTGCGGCCAGGTGATCCAGCACAGCTGGTTGCCGCCGGCGTTGGTGATGTTCCATCCCCAGGCCAGCAGGTAGCGAGTGTGGCGGAAGTCGGGGTGGAGGACGCCGGACATGCCGATGGTGTATTCACTGGCCCGGTATCCGGCGTCTGAGCAGAAGGCGCCGTGGTGCAGCTTGGTGGCTCCGGAAGCCTTGACGAACGCCTCATCGTAGAACGCCTTTCCCTTGCTGCGCCCCTTCTGCCAGACGAGCAACTTGGGATCCTTGGCCCGCACCTCCTTGATCTTGGCGGCCACCAGCGCCAGCGCTTCATCCCAGGAGGCCTGGCGCCACCGGCCAGAGGTCCCCTTCGCATTGGTCCTGATCAGGGGCGTCCTGACGCGGTGGGGATCATAGATCGCCATGATCTGGGCGACGCCCTTGGGGCACAGCGTACCGACGTTGAGGGGGTGGCCCGGATGGCCCTCCAGCTTGACGACGCGCCCATTGATGCGGCGGGCCAGGATGCCGCAATCCTGCTTGCCGATCCAGCAGGTCGTGGGCACCCACTCCTCTTGTGGAGCGGCAGAGGAAGCGGCCTCGGCTTTGAGGAGCGTCTTGAATCCGGAAGGAAGGAAGCGTGAGGCGGCCATTGCCCCGCCGGCCGCTGCCGAGCCCTTCACAAACGTGCGGCGCGTGACCTTCATCCTGTCACCTCGGGCCAGACTCGGGCCTCTTCGCGGGGCCACGGAGACGCTCTCGGGTACCCATATAGCACGAAGGGACCAGGTGTGCATCGGGTGACGACCTGACGAGCCGCGTCACTCCGGTTCGTCGGGCTCCTCGGCCGGCTCGATCCGCTCCACGCCGGGCAGCCTGTCGGCCAAACGACCTCACCTCGCCGCGGGCTGCAGGCGCAGGGGCCACCACGTCAGGGTGACATTCTTCTGGCCGTTGCGGTCCCGGTTGCCGCCGTCCCACACGGCGAAGTTGACGAACGCCGTCTCACCCGGCCGGAACTGCACGTCGGCGGGATCCTGGGTGCGCAGCGGTCGGGCCAGGAGCACCGTCCAGCGCCCGGACTGCCACGCGCCGAACCCGACGACATCCTGATGGGGCTGGGTCGTGAGCGTGCCGAACCCCCAGGCCGCCAGATCCTCGACCGCGCTGGCGCGCGTGGGCAGCGACAGGAGGTTCCCCGCGGCGGCTCCGGCATTGAACGCGCGGCGCGCCGCCTCGTCCTGGAGGAACCGCGTGTCGTAGTAATAATCGACGGACATCGCCGGGTAGGCGGCGCGCAGGTCGCGGACTTGGGCCAGCTCATCCTGCCAGGAGGCCTTCCACTGCCAGATATTCACGGGCTGGCGGGGGTCGCCCATGAACGGGTTTGGCAGCCCTTCCGGTTGCGCGGGCCACTGCAGCGCGGCGGCGTCGGTGAACTCGGTCTGGCGGCGCGGCGTGGCATTGCGCGTCGGGTCGGCCCACGAGAGCTCGATGTAGATCATCGCGCCGTCGTGCAGCGCCCGAATGCGTACTTCCTTGACGGTTCCTCCGCCAAAGGGACGGATCAGCGTCTGCGGGATCAGGGGAATGGTCCGCGCCGCAGCCTTCTGGAACGCCGACTGGGCCTTGATCACGTCGAGCGGAATCCGGGCCGTCGTGAACGCCACCTCGATCGGCGGTTGGGCGGGCTGGCCGATCGCCAGGATGACCGTCAGCAGCAGGATGAGCACCACAGCGATGGTCGCGGTCAGCATCCGAAGCGCGGACACCTTCACACCTCCTTCAGGCGCCCCGCGGCACCGCGTACGCTTCCGCGCAGCGCGCGCACATGCCGGCGGCGGGTTGCCAGTGGGGGATGTCGGCCCGGACGGCGGCGGCCGTCACGGCATCGATCTCCGGCGCCCAGGCGTACGTCGCAAATCCGCACAGCGGGCAGGGCGCACCGGGCGGCGGGGAGGCGCCCTGATCCTGCGCCGGGAGCGTGAATCCGGCCCACGCCGCCAGCGCCCCCGGATCGACCGCCCACCGCGCCAGTGTCGCGTACGTCGGGCGCTCGCCCTCCCACAGCCGGCGGACGACCGCGGTGACGACGTGCGTGGGCAGCGCGGGAAAGAGCCGGCCGCACTCTTCCTCGAGTTCCGCCCTGCTGCGCAGGGGCGTGCCTCCCCCGCGCGCGATCCGCCCGTCTACCACGACGTCCCACAGGCATCCGAAGCGCGCCCCGGTCAGGCGGGAGAGGCTACCCGAGGCCGCGCCGTCGCCGTAGCGGAACGTCTCGTCCACCATGTCGGAGACGTGACCGAACTCGTGACGAACAAACGACCGCAGGTCCACGGGCGAGGCAAACCGGCGCGTCTGGATGCGCAGCCCCACCATGCGGCGGTCGGCGCTGAGCTCGGCTCCCTCCTCGTCAGGCCTCCAGGCCCGGCCCACGACGATCTCGTCGACCCGTCCCGAAAGGACGCCGGCTTCTTCGACGACGGACGCTCCCCAACGCATCTCGTCAAACACACGGGCCTGCAGGGCATGGAACGCCGCACGCCGATCCTCTGGGGTGTCGTGGAGCACATAGATGCGGTCGGCCGCGCGCCGGAATCGTTCGAACGGCTCTCCATCACCGCCGTCGGCGCGCCGGCGCAGGAGGAGGTCGACGGCCGCCTCCAGCAGCTCGGGATCGAATCGCACGCGCGGAGCCGACCTGCTCATGATCGGGTCGGGGCGGCGTCCGGATCCATCCCGCAGGACGGCAGGCTCCCGGCGGGATCAGGAGAGAGGTCCGGCCGGTAGTCGACCTCTTCAGTCGCGGGCAGCCCCAGGGCCGCGGCGTCGGCCGCCACCCATGCGGCGGCCAGATCGGCCAGGTGGCGGTAGAGACCGTCCGTCCTGCGCCTGACGAGCCGGGCGAGGACCGGCACCCAGCGCGACAGGTGATCCCGCAGGAAGGCCTGCTGGGCCTCGCGCAGCTGCGCCACCCGACCGGCCCCATGGTGCAGCCGGGCGTAGGCTTCGCGATAGGTGAGGACGTGCATGAACTCCAGTTCCAGGCTGATGTGATCCACCCGCTCGCCGGCGCCGTCCGCCACCTCCAGCCCGAAGGCCCGGTAGAATCCGGCGATGTCGGCCAGTTGCTGGGCCTGCTGGAAGACATGGCCGGCGCCGTACTGGGTCTCATAGAGGGGACAGTCCTTCGAGATCTGATGCCCGAAGGTACGATAATACTCCTCGTGCAGCGAAGAACCCGCCTCTGCGTCCAGCAGCCGCGCAACGGCCTCGACCGTCTCCGACGCCCCCCCACTACCGGACGCCACGCTGCGCAGGACGCGAAGCGCCTCCTCGTCTCCACGGGTCAACCTGTCCGGATCACCCTGCGCCGGCAAGAACGCTCGGGAGAGGAAACGGTAGGCCATGCTCCGTGCGACGGCCTCGGCGGCTGCGCCATCATCCTTGACCGGTCCCCCGGCGCTCATCGCCCGTCTCCTCAGATCGAGTTGAGGTGCTGCGCCGGCCGGGCGTAGACGGGTTCCTGCACCGACACCCGCACGATCTCCCTGCCGGCGCGGTCCAGCCCGATCACGGTGTCGTTGAACATCTCCCACTTCTTGCCCTTGATCGTCGTCTCCAGGATCTTCGCGCCTTCCTCGATGCGGTAGCTGAAGATGATCCGCTGCGCGGCGCGAAAGAGCTGCAGCACAGCCAGCAGCTCACGCGGAGGGGCCAGGTAGGTCTCCACCGCCTGGTCCACCCCCGGGCCGAACATCTGACGCAGATACGGCCGGGGCACCCAGCGCGGCGGGATGTAGTAGATGTTGGGCTGGGTTCCGAACTGCGGGTACAAGGGGAGGGCCACCTTCGCCACGCGGACCAGGTAGTACAGGGGATGCTGGCGATCTTCGGCCCAGGAGCCGTCGGGATTGACGCCGACCAGGCCCTGGAGCCGGATCTTCCCGACGCACGCGGCCATGCAGCGCGGCTCCACCGCCGTGCCCGGGAAGAGCGGTTCCTTGCCTTCAATCCGGGGATAGCACCCGATGCACTTCTCGCTCACCCGCGTGTACGTGTTGAACATCGGCTTCTTGTAGGGACAGGCCTCGACGCACTTCTTGTACCCGCGGCAGCGCTTTTGATCGATGAGCACGATGCCGTCTTCGGGCCGCTTGTAGATGGCGTTGCGGGGACAGGCGGCCAGGCAGGCCGGATAGGAGCAGTGGTTGCACAGACGCTGCAGGTGGAAGAACCAGGTGCGGTGCTCGGGCAGCGACTCGCCGGTGGGATGGTAGGCGCCCGGGGCAACCGGATACGATGTCGAGGTGTCCTCGTAGATATTCGGCGCGCGCCACTCCTCATCCGTGGGCAGGTAGCCGAGGGCCTCCTCCCCCTTGCCGGCCGCCTCGAACAGCGTCTTTCCCTGGTACTGCCCGTAGGGCGCCGCACGCTCGTCCCGCGACCGCGTATTCCACGTCTGGCCTCCCGGATCGGCCCGCTCCAGCAGCTCCAGGGCCTTCACGTCCCAGAACTGCGGATAGCCGCCGTAGGGCTTGGTCTCGACGTTGTTCCACCACATGTACTCCTGGCCCCGGCTGAAGGTCCAGGTGCTCTTGCACGCCATCGTGCACGTCTGACAGCCGATGCAGCGGTTGATGTTGAAGACCGCGGCGAACTGCCGGCGGGGGTGGCGCTCCGGGAAGCGGTAGGTCATCTTCCGCCCGAGCTGCCAGTTGTAGACCTCAGGCATCGCCGTCCGCCTCCTTCGGCTCCAGGACCGCCCGCCAGCCCGCCCAGCGGGCGCGGACCTCCTCGATGAGCTGACGCACAAACCCCTCGCCCCGCGCGCGGTAGATGATGTGTGGAGTCCGGTAGAAGGGATTGCGAAAGAGGGCGAGCAGACGGTCTTCCTCCCACCCTTCCCGCAGGTACTCCTCGATCAGGCAGCGGGCCATCTCGTCCAGCCCGCCGTCATCGGTGGGGACGGTGACCCCGACCAGGGCCAGCGGGTCGTCGGGCTCGAAGGGTTTCGCGGCCATCCCGGTCACCGCCTCTGGACGCGCACCAGCGTGCCGGCAAGGTAGCGCTTCATGAAGTCGCCCTCGCCTCCGGGGGTGAAACCGGTGCGGGCCGGCTCCCAGAGTCCCTCGGCGCCGATGCCGCCGTCCTCTGCCTTGGTGATCTTCACCAGGGTCTCCTTGGGCACCGTGTTCACGGCGTGGTTGTCCGCCTCGCCCCCGAAGATGAAGGCCAATGTTCCCTTGGACTTGTGAAAGAGGGTGTCGGTCTGGTGCATCGGCATGAGCCAGTCCCGCGTGACGGACTGCTGGCTGCCGTAGCGGAGGTTGGCCTGATAGCCGGTGTCCGCCGACCGGGCCAGCTTGTCCGGCCGGGTCTCGTGCGCCCGCACGGACTTCTCCGTGGCCATGAACGGCGCGTGCTTCATCATCAGGACGCTGTAGGGATAGGCCGGGTTGAACCGCACACGCACCATGCAGCGGGCCACGCGGTAGAAGGGATCGGTGGGCTTCCAGCCGATGTAGGGACGATCGGCGGCGTAGGCGTCCACGTAGACGTAGTCGCCGTCGTTGATCCCCAGGTCCTTGGCCGCCTGCGGGTGGATGTGCAGCTGGTGCTCGCCCACGCCCGGGGTGCGCCGGTCCAGCCGGTACGGGTCCCCGAAGTTGCTGTCCCAGATCATGTTCCAGTCCACCGTACTCCAGCTGGAGTGCACGCGGTGCCGCGTCTTGGGCGTGAGGAGGTAGAAGCGGTATCCCCGTTCCCACAGCGGGTTCTTCGTCTGCTTCGCGTCACGCCAGGCCATCTTGACGTTGCGCACCGTCCGCTGGTCCCAGTGCAGCGCGTCCAGGGGAATGCCGTAGTCCTCGGGCCGGACCAGGGCGTTGGAGCTGACGATGACGTTGGGCAGGTAGGGCGTCGCCTCCGGCCCCTCGCGGTGCACGATGAAGTTCTCTCCGTACTCAATCGCCTCGGGGATATCGCAGTAGCTGTTCAGCCGGCCGGTGTCCGTGTAGAAGGGCTCGCTGTCGTGAATCTGCTCGTAGAACGGGACCCGCGGGTAGGTGCGGAAGAGCATCAGCGCCGCGCCGGGCTCGCCGTACTTCCCGCTGATCACGTCGGCGGCGCGATAGCCCACCGTGGAGGTGGAGCTGTCGAGGATGCGCTGGATGTAGACGTCGGGGCGCCCCTCCAGCAGGAACCGGAAGTAGTCGCGGAAGCGCCGGTCGCCGGTCAGCTCCGTCAGCTTGGCGGCGACCTCGGCGATGATCAGGCCGTCGTCCTTGGAGTCATACAGGGGCTTGATCCCGCCCTTCCAGATCTGCAGGAAGGGATTGCTGCACGACGCCGTCAGCTCATGCGTTTCAAACTCGACCCAGGAGTTGGCCGGCAGGATGACGTCGGCGTACTCGGCGCTGGCCGTCATCTCGATGTCCTGGTTGATGATCAGCTCGACGTTGGGGTTCACGTTCTTGATGACGCCGTAGGCCCACTTGGCGTTGTTGATGATGTTGACGTTGTTGTACCAGATCACTTTGGTGGGCGTGGGCATGTGCGTCTGACCGGTGAAGACCCGGCGACCGCGCCTGGGCGTGTCGACGATCAGCGGCACATCCCCGTGGTCCCAGTAGGCCGGCTCCTCGTCCTTGAGGTACTTCCGCACCTTGATCTCCCTGCCGTGGGTCGCGGGGTCGAGCGCGGCGCGGAAGGGGTCCTCGAAGAGCCACCCTGTGATGCCCGGGCCGGTCCAGGGTGACCCCTGGAAGATGCCGGCCTTGTAGTTGCCGGCCCAGGTGTGGCACCCGGCCCCGGGGATCCCGATGTTGCCGGTGAGCATGAGCGGCAGGTAGAAGGCCCGGTTGGCCAGGGTGGCGTGGAACCAGTGGTTGATCCCCTCGCCGATGTGTATGGCCACCGGCCTGATCGTGGCGATATCCCGGGCCAGGCGCCGGATCATCTCTTTGGGCGTGTGCGTGATCTCGGCCACGGTGTTCAGGTCGTAGTCGCGGAGGTGGTCCCGGTAGGCCTGCCACAACGTGAGACATTCCACTTCACGGCCGTCGACCAGCTTCACCCTGCCGCGCCAGAGGAGATCGGGATCCAGGCCGGCCTGCGCCATCCGCTCGCCGACCTGGTCGCGGGTGATGGGGTGCAGCTTCCGGCTCCTGCGATCGAAGATCACGAAGTCCCCCAGCTTCTGGTACTGGTCGGGTTTCAGGTTCTGGCGCGTGAAACTCGGGCCCGCAGGATCCAGTCCGGGGCGGTATCCCGGAAAGACGTCCGCAGCCCGCAACCGTTGCAACGTGTCCGTGCGGATGAGCAGCGGGAAGTCCGTGAACCGCGTGACGAAGGTCTCATCGTACCAGCGGTTGTCCATCATCAGCCGCGTGATGCCCAGGAACAGCGCGGCATCGGTCTGCGGCCTGACCGGCATCCAGTAGTCGGCCTTGACCGCGGGCGGGCTGTATTCCGGGGTGATGACGACGATCCGCGCCCCCCGCTCCATCAGCTCGTTGAAGAAGTGGCTCTCCGGCATCTTGTTCTCGATCAGGTTCTTGCCGATCTGGATGTGCAGCCGGGCGTGACGCAGCTCGTTGAAGTCGACGTCGGACGCCTGCAGCCCGTGCACGAAGGGCTGCCCGGGGGCCTGATCGCCGTGCCAGGTGTAGTTGCTCCACTTGCGGGCGCCCAGCGCCGCCTCCGGCCCCACCTGGCGGACGTGGGCGTCCAGCAGGGCCATCATGTTGGCGGCGCGCCACAGCCCGTACTTGCCGATCACGCCCAGCAGCCCCATCCCCCCGCGGAATTTGAAGGTGCGCACCCCGGATCCGTGCATCGCCTCCACCATCTCCGGAGCGTAGCCCTGGGCGAGGAGGTGCCGGGCGCCCTGCGGACCGCTGTACCTCCGGGCGATGGCGATGAAGGCCTTGCCGATGTAGTCGTAGACCTGGCCCCAGGAGAGGCGCGCGAACTCATCGGTGCCGCGGCTGTCGAAGCGGTACTTCGCCCTCAGGGCCGCCGTCAGGGCCGGGAAGCCGTCGTCGGCCCACTGCTTCCACCCTTTGCGCACCATGGGATACTTCAGCCGGTGCGGGCCGTAGACGCGGCGGTGGAAGGTGTAGCCCTTGAGGCAGCCGCGGGGATTCCAGTGCGGCGTCGCCGTGTTCCCGTAGAGGTCGGCGTAGCGCTGGACGTCGTAGTTCTGCTCGATGCGCATGATGACGCCGTTGCGCACGAACGCGCGCAGCCGGCAGTGGTGGGTGTCGTTGGGAGAGCAGACGAACGTGAAGCTGCCGTCGTAGCGATACTGGTCGCGGTAGACCTTCTCCCAGTTGCGGTCGGGATAGAACCCCAGCGGATTGTCGACGGTGGCCGAGGGCTGCAGCAGACGCAGCGGCAGCGACTGCGCCATGGCCAGGCCGGCGAGCGTCGCCCCCGCACCGCTGAGGAACTCGCGCCGCGTGAGACCGTGAGAGCCGGATTCACCGGCTGTGCTCCGGTCCTGCCCGCGCGATGCCGGAGGATCTACTGGCTCATCCATAGGACCCCCCCTGGGCTCAGGTCGCTGCGCCAGCGTCGCCGGGAAGCGTCAACCTGAATCGGCAGCGCGGCGCTCCCTGCGCGATGGACTCCAGCTGCTCGACGTCCGCGCCGACGAGGGTGCCGAGCAACCGGCGCGTGATGGCGCAGAGACCGCGGAACTGCTGCGCCACGGGAAGGAGGGAGCAGGTGCGCAGGACGATCTCATACTCCCGCCCGCCGCCGGTGACGGCGGCCTCGTCGGCGACATCGAACAGGACCGCGAGCGCCGCCCTGATGCGGACTTCTGCATGTGGGATGCGGGCGATACGGCCGTGGTCAGCGGCCAGGCGGGTGGCGACGCCCTCGAGGATCTGCCCGAACCGCTCCGGCCCCTGCTCTTCCATGGTCCTGAGGACGGCGGTCAGCAAGGCGGCAAACCCCTCCTCGGAGCCTGGTCCGGCCGCGGTGGTCGGCTGATAGACGATGGCAGGCCGCCCGGGCCGCCCGCGGGCCAGGGCTCTTTGGACCAGACCATCCCGTTCCAGAAGGGTCAACTGCTGCCGCAGCGCCGTTGGAGAGAGGCCGATCTCGCGGCGGAGGTCGCTCAACGTGGCCCCCCACGATTGGCGGAGAATCCGCATGATCCGGACGCGCGTCGGGGCGGACGTAGGCAAGGTTTCAACTGTTTAAACGCACATAGTGTTTGGACCAGACTATCCGCCCTCTGGCGAGATGACAATCGGGCGGAGAGGGTATTTCACTCGGATCGCCCGCGCCCTGCCCGTCCTGCAGCGCGCCGACCCGCAGTTGGTGCGCGAGTTCAGGCAGAACGCCTCCTTTGCGCACATTCCCGCCGGCAGGGATGTCTTCCAGGAAGGCGACAATGTGGACGGCATCGCGCTGCTCCTGGCAGGAGTGGTGCGCGTCTACAAAATCGGTGAGACGGGGAGGGAGATCACACTCTATCGTTTTGGTTCGGGCGAATCCTGCGTGTTGACTGCCAGCGCCATCCTGAACCGGAAGACCTTCCCGGCCATCGCCACCGTCGAACAGGACGCCGAGGCGGTCATGATCCCCGCCCAGTCATTTCGTCGCTGGGTCCACCGCTTCGACCTGTGGCGCGAGTTCGTCTTCGATCTGCTCTCCCAGCGGCTGGCCAGCGTGATGGAGATCGTGGACGAAGTGGTGTTCCGCCGGATGGATGCCCGTGTCGCCTCCTTTCTGCTGGCCCGGGCGCGCGTCCAGAACCCGATTCGCATCACCCATCAGGAGATCGCGGCGGAGCTGGGGAGTTCCCGCGAGGTCATCAGCCGCCTGCTCGAGGACTTCGGCCGCCGGGGTTTGCTTTCCGTCGGCCGGGGCGCGGTCGAAGTCCTCGACGCCGACGGGCTGGCCACCCGCACGGCCGTCTGATCCACCCGAAAGCCTCCACGAACCCTGCCTGCGTCGAGGCGTAACATTCCCATATCATGAACGAACTCTCATGGAGCGTTCAGCGGCGCATCATGGGACGGGGGAAGAATGCGGAGAAGACGATGCTGCATCTCTGGAGTCGCCTCCGGCCGCATGCCCGTCCGTACCTGGCGCCGCTCATCCTCTCCGGCGGCCTGACGCTGCTCCTGGCCACGTTCGACCTGGCCGCCCCCTGGCCCCTGAAGATCGCCGTCGACCATGTGATCGGCCGCGCGCCGGTGGGCGGCCCGTTCGCGCCGCTCAACCGATTGTCCCCGCTGGGCCTGACCGCCGCCGCCGCGTTGATGGGGCTGGGCCTCGTCGCCGTTGCGGGGGGACTCCGTTTCCTGCGGGCGTGGCTGGTGGGATCGGCCACTGAAAGCCTGGGCGCCGACCTGCGCGCAGCCGCATTTGCCCGTCTGCAGCGCCGATCCCTGCGATTCCACGACCGGCATCAGTCCGGCGAACTGGTCGCGCGGCTTACGACTGACATCTCCCGCATCCAGGACATCGTCGCCTCGACCGTTCAGCACGTGGCGTCCGACGTCCTGACCCTGGCCGGCGTCTTTACCGTCATGGTGTGGCTGGACGTCCAGTTGGCGCTGGCCGCTCTGGACATCGTCCCGGGACTGGTCCTCCTCGTCTTCAGCACAACACCACGCATCAAGACCCTGCAGCGAGAAGCGCGGGATCGACAGGCCGGACTCGCCGCCTGGGCGGTGGAGCGGCTGCGGCACATCCGAGCCGTCCGCGCTTTCGGCCGTGAGCAGGAGGAGGATCGCACCTTCCGGCAGGCCGGCCAGGCCGTCGTCACGACCTCACTACAGACGCTCCGAGTGCAGGCCCTGTTCAGCATCGCTGCCGACCTGATCCTGGCGGGCGGCGGAGCGCTCATTCTCTTCGTCGGGGTCCAGGCGGTGCTGGCGGCGCGGATGAGCATCGGGGAACTGCTCGTCATTCTCACCTATCTCGGCAGCCTGTACCGGCCCATCCGGTCCCTGGCCAGGCTGGGCAGCGACCTGGCGAAGGGCGCGGCGAGCTGGGAGCGGCTCCGGGAGCTCCTGGAAGAAGAGGACGACGATGTGGAATCCCCTCGGGTCCTCGCGGTCGGTCGCAGCCGCTCGGCATCGCCAGGACCTGCGCCGATCGAGATAGACGACGTCGCATTCGCCTACCGCCCATTGGTCCCGGTGCTGCGCAGGATCTCCCTTGGCATTGAACCGGGCGAGACCCTGGCCATCGTCGGCCCCAGCGGGGCCGGCAAATCCACGCTGCTGTGGCTGCTGCTCCGTTTCTACGATC
>Ga0209172_10001236_pt1 | contig 56623 bp, 48 predicted proteins | sample LarsenN4metaG_FD_184113 | JGI IMG/M metagenome (GOLD analysis project Ga0209172, IMG submission 184113) | Hot spring sediment bacterial and archeal communities from British Columbia, Canada, to study Microbial Dark Matter (Phase II) - Larsen... ...
CGCAATTATACAAACATTTACTAAGCGCCAAAAGAATACTTATGCTCAGATCAAGTCCCTTATTGGACGGGCGCCGCAAGCAAATAGATTTTTCTCATATCAAAACGCTTTGCGTCGAAGACTTGAAGCGTGTTAAGCACAACAAAAAGGGAAAGTTTCCCCGAATGCTTAACAGGCGGCTGTCTCATTGGCTGTATGCCTATACTATCGAGTTGTTGAGCAGGCATTGCGAAGAGCACGGAGTCCGATTGGAGAAGAAAGATCCGTGGAAAACTTCGCCGCTGCTGCCGCGCTTGTGGTAAATGGGACAGACCGTACCGAGTAGGCGATAGATTCTGTTGTGTGTATTGTGGCTTCTCTGAACAATCGGACCTCAATGCAGCAAAGACTTTAGAGCTACTCGGTGTGGCGGGAGTCTATGGTCTCCGTTCACTACCAAGCTTTAAGCTTGTCAACCTGACCTGTTCAGATTGTTACAGCTTTTAGCAACCATTGCTCTTTTACAGGACTCTTACAAAAGCGGGAAATTGGTGGGCTATGCGAAAACCACATCTGTTATAGAGCCTGACAGCATTTGTGTTTTCCGCAGATACTGCCAAAGAGACTGCTTTGAAACCTCTCCGGCAAAGGTCGTTCATAGCAATGCGCAGCAGCTCTTTGCCCAGCCCTTTGCCTTGCCAGTCCGGCCTTACAGAGATCTGTGGAAAGTGCGCCGTCCGATCCGACACTACAGTGGTTATTATAACTGCGTACAGTTCTTGATTGTTCTTGTCTTCAACAACCCAGCTGTGCTCGGGCAGGAATGAGCCGCAGCCGGTGAAAGAGATCAGGCTTGTCAGGAACTCTTTGCATCCGCTGCGCGTCATGTACTGGTCGTTCATCTGACTATCGACCTGATTGACATAAGACAGGTGGATAATATCGGCGGCCGTCTCGAAATCGTCCGCGCGCCAGCGGCGAATGACAAGCTCACGGCCATTGACTCGCAAAGCAAAGGGGCCCCTCAGGGGTTCTTCTCGACCTGGCAGCGAGCAGATCATAAAGTAGCGTTCATACTCTGAGAAGCTATAAGCCCTGAAGACCTCTCTCATCACCTGGCTGCCAAATGAGATGTTCTGGCTCTCTATGCGTTTGACCCTCGGTTGCCGGAGAATATCCTCAACAAGAGCCTTGGCAAGCGCAGCTTCGGCTTCAGCTTCGCGATGCTCCTCGGCGACATAAAGGTCCCCGATCAATATCTTATGCTCTTCGCAGATGTAACAGGAGTATCCAATAACTTCATTATCGGCCAGCAGTGCGAAACCGGGCAGTTGCCCGGCAGCGATGACCTCTTTTATCATCTGGCTGGGTTCAGAGTAATCCCACTGTAAGACTCTCAGCCATTCTTCGCACTCCTGCCAGAAAAGCCGGTTCAGGCTGTAGACATCGAGCGTAGTTAGAGGGACAATCCAGTATTGATGGGCCTGGTTTTGCGCTAAGTTTGATGACATTCTCCTCGCCTGTGTGAGCGATTGCAATCTACTGCTCTTCTTTTTTGATTATCCGTCTATTAAGCCGCTTGAGCATCTGAGCGTCCGGGGTTTTGGCTCCAGCGGCAGCTACATTGGCAGCTTGAATAGCTTCATAAACCTCGTGGCGGTGAATAGAGATTGAGGCTGGGGCCTTGATTCCAATCTTGACCTGATCGCCGCTGATAGACAGAATTTGCACTTCAATCTCGTTGCCTATAATCAGCTTCTCTCCGATCTTTCTGGTTAAAACTAACATCCCAGACCTCCTGAAAAACAAGAAGGGAAGAGACCACAGAGATGGCGACAGTCATTGCGGCAAACCACTCTACGCTCTTCAATTTATCAAGTTTAATAGTTTGCTTGACAGAGACAGACTACCACACTTCCATTGCAAACTCTAGACGATTTCCGCCTCCTCGGCAGGCTGCAAGATCAGAGCTTGCTCGACGCTGTACCCGCTGCCCGATAGCACTACCTGTTTGCCGCGCATGTTTCTGGGATTGATGACCAGAGGCGCTAGAAGATTGGTTGAGGCGCTAGCTGCTTTAGGATGGATAATGGTTATGGTCAGCGTAAGCGGTCCCTCCTGCGCTTCAAAGCCCAGGTCTTCCTTCTCCTCCTGTGGCAGCTCCACTCGGTAATCGGGGAATACCACCTGCGGGCTGATAACCAGAAAAGAGATCCGGGGCTCTTCAATTGGCTGTAGCCATTTGAACGGCTCAACTTCGGGATTCTCCAGGAGCACGAATCGCTTGAACGCAGGGAAACCGATGATCCCCTCCTTGAAATGTATCAAAGCGTCCTCGACAAATTCGATCTCGCCAAAAGAGGCAGTATTTATCTTCATCTGACAACTGCTCCGCTTCAGTCCAAAAAATCAAGTAATGAGAGCCGGATGATGCGCCCCCCGGCGCTGAGCGCGGCCTCCAGCGCCCGCTGTGATTGATTCAATCGCGTGGCGGCCTCTATCAGATCCACATCCTGGAGCCGAGCGGCCTGCTCTTGCAAATTCACGTCCAGTTGCAACAGCGCCTCCTGCATGTTTTGCAACTGGCTGATAGTGGCCCCAACGGCGCTGTGGGCCAGCCGCACCTGCGAAAGCCCTGAACTGACATCGTCCAGAGCGGTTCTGAGCTGATTCTCATCATCGGCCCGCAGAGCCGCGCTGGCGCTATCAAGGGCAGCGAAGACATCAGGGGGCCCCACAAACAGCTCTGCGCCTGTCACATTGGTTTGCACCAGCGTCTGTTCATCAGCGCGTATGAACACCGGATTGGCATTGCCGTTGTAGCTCACTACGCCGCCAACGCCCTGAGTGAACGGCGCTGAATTTGAGGCAGTTCCCCCAAACAAGAACTTGCCGTTGAACGAAGTGTTGGCCAGAGACAGCAGTTGAGCTTTCAGCGAATCAAGCTGCTTGGCAATGGCTTCGCGGCTCTCAGCAGTGGTTGTGCCCGAAAGTCCGGCGACAGCCTGTTTTCTGGCCTCTTCCAGCGTCAGCTCGATGTGGTCGATTGTAGTATCTACAAACGATAGCTCGTCGAGCGCCGAGCCGATATTGCTGAGAAATTGATCATTGCGCAGTTGTGTGATCTTCAGCGATTGTATCTCCTGGACCGCCGACGGATCATCAGAAGGGGCCAGGATTCGCTTGCCCGAAGTGATCTCCAGCAGAGCGCGGTTGACGCTTGAGCTGGCCCGGCGAATGTTTTCGGTTAGATCCCGATATTGTGAAGCGGTTGTTGTTCTCTCTACCATTTATCGCACCAGGTTTATAACTTCTTCTGTCAGGTCATTGACGACGCGGAACAATCGTCCTGCCGCCTCGAATGATCGCTGGAATTGAACAAGGTTTATCGCCTCTTCATCGAGCGAGACGCCCGATATAGCATCGCGCTGATTGTGAAGCTGCTGGAGCAAAGCATCCTGAGTATCAATCTGCTGTCCGGCGGCATGCAGCTTCTGACCAATATCGGCAACCATCCCGGCGAGGAACTGGCCGAATGTTTGTGTTGTGCCCCCTATGGTGACGGAACTGGTCACAAGATCGGCAATGGCATTAGCATTAGCATTATCGCCGGCCGAGCCATCTTGAGCGGCTGCGATCTTGTTAAGATCATTTGCTACCGTATTCGAGACAGCAATGGAACGAGCGGCGCCGGTATTATCTCCGGGAGCAGGCTGAGTAAACGGATTGAAGAAGTCCGTCCCTGTGCTGCCGTCCAGCCCCTGTCCTGTTCGGTGAACTGTGTTGACATTTTCAATGATCGAAGCTGCCAGATCGTCCAGCGCCTTGAGCGCGCCGGGAATCTCTTGATTGCGAGTTTGCAGCAGACCGGCAATCTGGCCGCCGGTGATCTCATCTGTTATATCGGTTGTCCCCAGCGTTATCTTAGCCAGTCCTGTTGCCGGTTCTGTGCCGGTGATCAGCGACTCAAATCTATCTCCGATAATCAGGCTGTTGCCGTTGGTGGTGGTGACGCTGACTCCGCCGCCGTCCAGTTCAATTACATTGATATTAATCAACTGGGAAAGCTCCCTGAGCGCCTCGCCTCTCTGGTCCCGAAGATCGTTAGCGCGTTGGCCCCCAATCTCTGCTGCGCCTATCTCGGCGTTGAGTTTGGCAATGCTCTGGATCAGGCTATTGGCCTCGCTGGCGAGGCCGGCCAGCTTTTGATCGGATGCGGTTTGAATCTGCTGCAAGCGCCCGTACTGGCTGCGAAACTGGTCGGCAAGCGCCTTGCCGCTCTGGACAACGATATTGCGCAGCGTCAGCGATTGAGGATTGCTGGCAAGTCTACTGAAGGAATTGAAAAATGCGCTTATCTGGCTGTCCAGCCCTGCTGTGTTCAGCTCATTAAAGACTACTTCGACCTGCTGCAAGGAGTCTCTGTAGGCCGTTAGCTTGCCCGCGAAAGCAGTCTCGCTCATTATTCGAGATTCGATGAAGCGGTCACGAAAGGATGTAATTGAATCGACCTGCACGCCTCTGCCGATTACTCCTGAGCCGGTCACTATCGGCGGCGCTTCCGATAGATTGACTCTCTGGCGTGTATAGCCGGGTGTGTTGATATTGGCGATGTTGTGGGCAGTTACGCTGAGCCCAGTCTGACTGGCCGAGAGGGCCCGTCGCGCAATTTCCAGTGAGTTGTAAAGGGTCCCCATTCAAGTCTCCTTAAAGTGGCAAATAATCCGTAATGCGTTCGACGTTCGATATTCAACGTAAGACGTGGAACGTAGAACGTACTGACGCATTACTCATTACATCTCCTATCCCGAAAGATTGGCTCGTGGAGCGTTTGCCGCCAGCGATGGCTCGCCTGATAAGGCGTAAGACTGGCTCATGCCCATCTGCATCAGAAGATTGCGCGTGTAATTTAACCCGTTGTATGTAAGGGCAGCGGCGCGCTGCTGCAATATTTGAAGCTCCAGCGCAGCCTGTTTTAGCTGCTCGGCAAGCTGCCCGATGCGCTCCGCCTCTTCCGGTCCGAGTCGCTGCTTGAGCTTCGAGAGAGATGGTTTGTCATCTTTCAGATCAAGAGCTGCGCCGATGCTGGATATACAACTAAGCAATCGTCTGACCGATTGAAGTTGTCGGATGGCAATCTCTTTCTGCGCAGCTACCGCTTGCTGAATATAATCAAGGTCATTGCGAACCAGCGAGTCGAGGCAATTTCTGGAGAGTTCCAGCGATTGGCAATAGAGGCGCAGGGTCTCTTCCAAAACTTGCGCGAGGTTGTTGATCTGTTCTTCAGCCATAAACTATCACACTCTCAAGTCGAGCAGGCGCTTCTGCGGTGGTTCATCCAGATCGGGCGAGGCAGCCGTCTCCGACGGAACTTGGAGGGCGGTAGCTTGTTCGTCCTGCGGGCGTCCCTTCTGGGGGCCCCTTCTCTTATCGCGGTTCGATCCTGTGGTGGAATCGATGCGAGAGAGAGGATCGGTAAGAGACACATCCCGTATTAGAATTGACGGGTCGCTCATAACTCTCTTCTCTGCGCTTAGAAGAGGTCTTCACCTGAGCCTCGATTTATCATCTTATCCGCGATATCCTCGGCGCTAACATGATAGTTGCCGCTCTGGATCTTCGCTTTGATCTCGGCCACCTTATCGGCTCGCACATCGGGCAGCTCCTTAGCCGCCTGCTTGAGCTTATCAACCTGTGCTGGATCAAATGATAGATCGATGTTGTCTTCGGGTTCGGGGGCTTCAGGGCTGGGCGCGCCCTGCTTTGGCGCGTTAGCCGCCGACGAGCGAATCAGGTTTCTCTCAGGGAGCCTGTCTAAGCGCGTAAATGGGTTATCTGAATTTATTTGCATAAATGCACTACCACCAGCAAATCTATTACTCAAGTACCTTATCGACCCGTCGGTAAAAGCTCTTTAGAAGCAAACTTGTTGTCGAACTTCTAGCAATTCTACTGGACTTGAGACTCCTTTTCAAACGCTTTTAAACATCGGCAATAAAGAGCCGGTGGTTATGGCAATGGAAATGTCCTCTCCAGGGAGTCTGCGGCCACAGATAAAAAGCAGAACGAATCAGTAATACAGCAGCGAGATTGTGACGAATCTATATATTAGGCTTGATGTTAAGAGAGCAGACTATGCAAACACTTGATGGCTTAGATTCACAAAGTTTGGAGACATTGCTCATCGAGCAAGGGCTCATTACTAAAGAGCAGTTGGCGCGCGCCCAGCGAATCCTTTCAAAGCTGGAGAATCCTCGTCCAATAAGTGAGGTCATCGTAGAGCTTGGCCTGGTCAAGCAGGCTGTCATGGACGAGGTGCTCAGGAACTATAGAAAAGGGATGAAGATTGGCGCCATCCTCAAAGATAAAGGGCTCGTCGATGACAAAGAGCTGGATATCGCCCTCACTCAACAGAAACTGGAGCCGGACAAGAAGCTGGGAGAGGTTCTCATGGACATGGGAGTTGTCGATGAGAAGGCGCTCCTGGAAACTCTCTGTGAAAAACATGACATCCCTTTCGTCACTCCCGATATAACTCAGATTGATAGAGAGCTGCTGAGCAAGACCTCGACCAAATATCTTAAGCGCCGGTCAATTCTTCCAATATCGATCAAGGAGGATGAGGTCACCATAGCGACTCCTGATCCATTGAACACTTCCGACCTGGAGGACCTTCAGAGGATATTCAGGGCGAAGGTGAGACTGGTTGGGGCCACAGCGCAATCGATTCAGAAGACGCTGGAGATGCTTGAAGCGACAGCGCAAGGGGTCAACCTTGATTCTTATGTCGCTAAAGTCGTCTATCACGAGATAGACAAGGCCGCCAGAGATGATAAGGTCATCGAGCTTGTTGACTACATCATCGGCTCAGCCATCAAGGAAGGAGCAAGCGATATACATATCGAGCCGCTCTCGGATAAGTTGAGAGTGCGCTTCCGCGTTGATGGCTCGCTTGTTCACAAGACCGACTTCCCCAAAGAGTATACCCCGCGAATCACCTCGCGGCTCAAGATCATGGCCGGAGCCGATATTGCCGAGCGCAGAAAACATCAAGACGGCAAGATATTTGTCAAGACGAAAGAGTACGGCGAAGTCGATATACGCGCTTCCTTCTACATCACCGTCTTTGGAGAGAACATTGTGCTGAGGATACTCAAGAAGAAGTCTGTGCTCGTCGGCATTCAGGATGTAGGATTCGCGCCCAGAGTGTTGCGAACCTATGTGGATGAGGTTCTGAGCGCGCCGTCGGGAATCACGCTGGTTACCGGCCCCACCGGCAGCGGCAAGACCACTACTCTCTATAGCTCGCTCGATTATTGCAATGATGTGACCAAGAAGATCATAACCTGCGAAGACCCGGTGGAATATGTTATCGACGGCATATCGCAGTGCTCGATAAACGAAAAGATCGGGCTTACATTTGACGATACGCTCAAAGCGATAGTCAGGCAGGACCCTGATATTATCGTCCTGGGAGAGATACGCGACCGCTCTTCCGCTAATATGGCAATTCAATCTGCGCTCACCGGCCACAAGGTCTTTGCCACATTTCACACGGAAGACAGTGTAGGGGCGCTGCTGAGATTGATCGACATGCAGATCGAGACGTTCTTGATAGCTTCAACTGTCTGCGCCGTGCTTGCTCAGCGGCTGGTGAGAAAGATTTGCGAGAAGTGCAGAAGAGATTATGTCCCCCCGCACAGGATCTTGCGCCGACTGGGATTGAGTTTGAGCGATGTGAAGTCATTCCCTCTGGGCAAGGGGAGAGGCTGCTCTAACTGCAACTTCACCGGATATAGAGGACGAACCGGCATTCATGAGCTTCTCGTGCTCAACAGCGAGATTATGGACGCAATATTGCGCAAGTTGCCATCATTTGAACTGCGCGACATTAGCATGCAAAGCACCGAGATGTGCACATTGCAAGAAGATGGAATAGTCAAGGTGCTGAAAGGGATCACAACATTTGAAGAAGTGCTCGGCCAGGCGCCCATATCCATCAGGCCACGGCCTATAGAGAAGATAATTGAGCTTACAGGGATGATTGATTCTTGAGTTATTGAGGTGCTATGAGTATTACCGTATCGATTAAAGCTATAATAGAGGAGAAGCTAAAACAGTTTGAGGATCTTCCTGCTCTCCCTTCTGTTTATATCAAGCTTAAAGAGCTGATAGAACGAGACCGGTCAACAAGAGAGATTGCATCTCTTCTTGAGAATGATCAGGCGCTGGCGGCCAAAGTTCTCAAGCTGGCCAACTCGGCGCTGTTCAGCGGGTTGAAAGAGGTGACCGATCTCAATCTGGCCATCACTCGTCTGGGGATGAGGACAATCGAGACGCTCGTCCTGACAACCGCAACCGGGAGTTTCTATGTTGCGAAATCTCCCGCCGATCTCGAGATACTGTCAAAACTGTGGGGGCACGCTGCTGCTTGCGGAGCGGCAGGGCGGCGGCTGGCTGTGAGAATTCGCTATCCCGATCCTGAGAAAGCTTTCCTCAGTTGTCTGCTGCATGACATTGGCAAAGCAGTCATACTCAACGCCGTTTCACGCCTCAGAATTGGAGGAATGAACGGAGCGGTTTTGAACCACGAACTTAAGCTTGAATTGATCCAGGGCTTTCACGAAGAGATAGGCTATAAATTGATAAAGAGCTGGAACCTGCATGAGGACCTGGCGCTGTGCGCCCGATTCCATTCCTGTCCCGAACAACTTGATCAGCCAAACATCCTGGTTAACATTGCCAATCTGGCCAACTTGATCAGCCGCAAGCTGGGCGAGAGCCTCCATCCTTACGCCAATGAATCGCTGGTAGATAATCCGCTGGCGATCCAGTACGAGATAGGCGATCTGGAAATGGCCTCTATGCTTGTTGAGATTGAAGATCAGATGAATCAACTGAAGAGCCTTGTCGCTAAGACGAGGTGAATGATTGTTATTTACAGGCTTCAAGAAAAGGACTCTGCTCAGTTCGGGCGCCAAGCACCTTTAATTCAGAGGCTTATTTCTATGGACCTTGAGAAAAAGTTTGCAGTCGGTTCGGGCGCTCAGCGCCCTCAAAACAGGTTTATTTTTAATCTGTTTTGAGGGCGCTGAGCGCCCGAACCAGAAAACGTTTTTCTTAGAGACTATAGAATTGTTTTAAGGGTGCCTGATATCTGAACCGATTAGATACCACTAGCTCCAGCCGAGTGGAGTCTCAGCTAAAAAACTCCAGCAGCTTCGCCAGCAGCCCCAGTTTAAATTTCAACCAGCGCCCTCTTATGTTAATAGCTTTGCCCTCGAAGCTGCTGGAGTTTTTCATATCTTCGCAAATAACCTCCTCCCGAAAACTCGCAATAAGATCGGGATCGGTAATCACAGCTATTATCTCCTGATATACTGTGTAGCTCAAGTAATCGAAATTAGAAGATCCAACGATCAGGTATTGATCATCTATGAGCATTGCTTTGAGGTGGCTCATCCTGTTCTTATATAACCTCAATTCGATGCCGGAGCTGGCCGACTCGTATTGAGCATATTGAGGGAAATAACTCCAGTTGTTTATCTCTGGCGTAATAATCCTGACCGATACGCCTCTGCGCCGGGCATCGCGCAACCGGTCATAGAAGGGGAGCGTCATGTAAGGGCTCTCGATAAAAATAGACTCTTGCGCCGCGTCGATCAGGCCCAGGAGCGCATTGAACACATCGCTATTTGACCGGCCGTCAAGGAGGTAGATGGCTACCTTGTCGAAGCTCTTAGCATCGAGCTGGTTCTGTCCGTTCCATGAAGCGAGAAAATCATCCCGCAGAAATTGCGCAGCGCCGGCGTCTTCTATCCTGATCATCATATCGTGCCATTGCGAGTTATGCTCGCTGAAATTGATCCCGCCGATGTAAGCCACCCTGTCATCTATGACAACCAGCTTTTTATGATTGCGCCCGAGGCATTTGACCAGCGATAGTCCAATCGAGTTAGTGAAATTGACTCGAATGCCGGCCTCTTCGATGCTGCGGATCATGCGGATTGTTTCTCGCCACTCCTGGCGAAGCTTTGAATTGAAGAGATTGATAGGAGAGTAGAGGAACTTATCGCTCAGCACAAACTTTGTGAATGAGTCTGCCAGAATGCGCTTATCAGCGGCGGCGGCGCTCATAAGGAGGTTTGATAGCTTCTTTCCCACACTATCTCCCTCAAAGGAGAAAGTCTGGATGAATACATAATCTCTCGATGAAGATATATCTGCTTGCAGGCTCAACCAGAAAGCATCGAAATCGACCTGTATATCTATTTTCAAGCTCTGTGATCCCCTAATTCGTTTTCGCAGGGCAAGCATTTTGCACTAAACAGTGCTGTAGTACAACATGAAATCCTCATTGAGCGCACCTTCAGGCGCGCTTGCAATGAATCTGGACTAAATCAAAGCGCCAAAGAACAGGATAGACGAGCCGCTGCCGTCGCAGCAGGGATAGAACGCGGATCTGCTCCGCGATTATCCGCCCGCTCCGCGTCCGTCAGCGTTCTATTCCACTGTCCCACAATCGCGTGTTTTGATCTAGTTTTTAGCTCTTATCGCTATCTACTACTCCATTCTTTGTAGTCTGATAGTGGAAGATCTTGCATATTTCAGATTGGGGTGTAATCATTAAGCCTTATTTTTGGTCTTGAGTTTTTGATCTGCAACGTTAAACCTTATGCCTGATTTAATCATTAAGCAGCCGGAACATGAGCCGTTTGTCCATCGGATTGATAGGCTGAAGACTACCATAGGACGCTCCTCACGCAATGACATCTGTATCAACGATCCTTTTGCGTCGCGCTTGCATGCTGAAATCCGCTCTGAGGGAAACAGCTATTACATTGCTGATCTGGGAAGCGTCAACGGAACATTTCGCAACAGCCTGAGGGTTGTAGGGCGCGCTCCACTATTCTTAGGCGACCGCATACGCATAGGCGAGACTGAGATCCTCTTCGTAGCCGATGCTTCTGCGCTGGCGCAGAGCAATATCTTCTATTCCGATTCGGTCTCGACTATTGCTCCTGAAGCTACTATCACCCCCACTCCTGAAGGGCGCGGCACATCAGGGATACTGGCAGTGATAGAGTCGGCCAGAACAAGCTCTGCGCCTCTGCCCACCCCGGTCTCGGCTCCCGCCCAAGCAGCAGAAGCAAAGCTTGCACCTGCCATAACCGAAGGACGCGACTTGCTGGCTATCATCAGCAAAGTTGGCGTGACATTGCTATCAGATACTTCACTGGACGAAATCTTCAAGCAGATCATGGATCTGGTATTCGATACTATTCCCGCCGACCGAGGATATTTATTGCTTGCGCAGGGGCCAGACAGGGAGATGATCTGCAAGGTTGCTCGCACTCGCACCGGGCCTATAGATCCAACAGATCAGCGAGTGCAGATCAGCCGCTCGATTACCGAGAAGGTGCTCAGCGAAGGGGCCTCTGTGCTCACTTCTGACGCTATCCATGACCCTCGCTTTCAGAACAGCAAATCGATAGTTCTGCGCCAGATTCGCTCAGTCATGGCCGTGCCGCTCGCGCTTGGCGAAGAGATCTATGGGATGATCTACCTCGACAATCCTTATGACACAAGGCGCTTCACCGAAAACGATCTTCATGTGCTGACAATAATGGCGAGCGTGGCTACGATAAAGATCGCCAATGCTCGACTCATGGAAGAGAGATTGAAGCGGAAGCGCATTGAAGAAGAGATGGCTGTGGCAAGCGAGATTCAATTGCGCTTGCAGCCGGTCGCTCCGCCTTCGATAGATGGTTGGGAGATAACGGGCATCAGCTTCCCTTCTCGCGAGGTTGGCGGCGATTATTATGACTATATCGAGCGTCATAATGGCCGCATTGTGTTGACTCTTGGAGATGTCTCAGGCAAGGGGGTAGGCGCTGCGCTGCTGATGGCAAGCGTGCATGCGGCAGTGCGCGCGCAGAGCCAGACGCGCCTCTCGGTCGGCGAGATAGTCAGCGAAGTTAACAAATATCTATACAAGAATTCGCCTGATAACAAGTACGTCACTCTCTTCTACGGAGAGCTTGATCCGGCGTCAGGGGTAATCACCTATTCAAATGCCGGGCACAATCCTCCGCTGCTGGTGCGCGCTGGCGCTACCGGGCCAACAGATATTACGCGGCTCGATGTTGGGGGACTGCCTGTTGGAATCTTGCCCGATACAGTCTACCATGAGGGGACGGAAAAGTTCGAGCCGGGGGACATCCTGTTGATCTACAGCGATGGAATCACCGAGAGCATCAATGACAGAGAAGAAGAGTTCGGCGAGCACCGCCTCATCGAGATCATAAAGCGTTACAAAACGACATCGGTCATAGAGCTGCGCGACCGCATAGAAGAAGCGATCTCGCGCTTCGCCGGCAAGGCTGCGCCTGTCGATGACATGACACTGGTTGCCGTCAAGAGGTCCAAGGGGTAAGTTCCATGCTCTTCGATTTCTGGTTCACAGTCATTCTTTCGATAACTCCTTGCCTGTTGTGGCTCCTCTACTTCTATCATCAAGATCGTTACGATAAAGAGCCGCCGAAGAATATCGCCATCACGTTTTTGCTCGGCATGCTCTCTGCTGCCGGGGCCCTGGTATTGAATACAACCTTTCTTCTTATCATCAACGCTCTGCTCGGCACGAGGGATGATGTTAGGAGCTTCCGCGACCTCGTCGGCGCAGCCATCGGTTTCTTTCTGGTAGTGGGGCCGGTCGAGGAACTGGTGAAGTTCCTCGCCGTTTATATCTACGGCTATCGCCAGAAGGAATTTGACGAGCCGGTTGATGGGATCGTCTACAGCGCGACGGCAGCCCTCGGATTTGCCGCCGCCGAGAATTGCCTCTACCTCCTTCAGAGTGGCAACTGGGTAATAGCCTTAAGGGGCCCTTTGTCGAATCCCGGCCACGCGCTCTTCTCGGCGTTCTGGGGCCTGGCGATGAGCCGCGCCAAAGCTATGCCCAACATCCCGGGCCAGCGAATGAAGGCGCTATTTCAGGGATTGTTGCTTGCTGCATTCTTGCACGGCCTGTTTGATACTGTTCTCACACTCAGCCCTGTCTTTGGCATCTTCGTCTTCCTGCCCATTTTCGCGCTTATGTTTGGGATGTTCTTCTATGTGAAGACAGAGATCAACCGCATGGTAGAGGAATCGCCGCATAAAGAAGGGACCCGACTGCTGGGAGCGGTAATTCCCTGCCCCAATTGCGCCGAATTAGGCATAACCGGCCAGTTCTGCCTGAGCTGCGGCACACAGATCATAGCAACTCAGGAGCAGCGCCGATGTCCTCAGTGCGGCGCCGCTCAACGGCCGGGGGCCGTCTTCTGTTCCAGGTGTGGAGCATCTCTGTTATCGGTTTCATCAACAAACACGCCTCGCTATCAGCCTCATTTTGTCTGCTTCGACGAGCTGGGCAGAGAATCAATCGCCTGCATAATAGACCGGCAAGAGATCAATATCGGGAAGACGCTGGACAACCACTTTGTCATAGAGGACCCGCTGGTCTCAAAACGCCACGCGCGCATCGTTTGGGATCCCAATAATGGTTATATGCTTGTAGATCTGCAGAGCACCAACGGCACGTTCGTCAACGGCAAGCGAGTGATGCAGGCAGTATTGAGAGACGGATTTGAGGTGCGCTTCGGCAAAGCTACATTCATCTTTCGCCTCAACCAGAGCCGATGATCTAAGAGCGCGTACAAAAAGCAGCCACCGCAGACACAGAGGGGCGCCGCAGACGGCAAAGAAGAATTAGCAAAGAAGGCTGATTTTTCTCAGTTACTCTGTGCCTCTGTAGCTATAACTTTTAGGAAAAACATTTTCCGGTTCGGGCGCGAGAGCGCCCTCAAAACAGTCTTATTTTAAATCTGTTTTGAGGGCGCTCTCGCGCCCGAACTAACCGCAATCAGGTAAGCCACGCGCAGGTTCTGACCGATAGCGAGGTTTTGAGGGCGCTCTCGCGCCCGAACTAACCGCAATCTTTTTCTTAAAGTCTATATAATTTAGTCCTTTTTAGACACTCTTCTAAGAGAGGGGGCGGGCGGAATTACACCGGACGGAAGTAATTGAAATATACCCACACTCCGCCGAGCAGCAGCAGTATGATAATCAAAGTGAGAATTAGCGCCGACCGGTGACTCTTCTTTGCCGGTGCTGGCTGAGGAAACTCTGCTGTTGGAGCAGTGCTGGCATAACTGCCTGCCATTGGTTTCGTCGTCTTCAATGGCGCTGTTGGGATTGCGCTCTGGGGTTGAGGATTGGCCGCCGGCCTGGGCGGCTCCGATTGAGATGCCGGTTGGGGAGGAGACATTGGAAACGAATCGGGCAGCACAGGCGCTCTGAACACGCCGGTTATCGTCAGATCCATCTTCTTAAGCTGCTCCTCTGGGGGCCCCTCCGGTTCTTCCATCTCCTCTTGAGGCTTCTCTTCTAACTTTCCATCCAGCGGCTGAGTGACTCTTGTGGACTCACTTGGTTGCGACAGAGAAGATAGATCTGTGGGGAGATTGGCGTCGCGAGCTATAGTCTCGATGGGGAATCCTTCATCGGGGATGCTTTCGCGCAGGCCATTGCCAGTGAACTGTATAATCGCGACAGTTATATTATCTTCGCCGCCGCGCTCATTAGCCAGATCGATAAGCTGATCGCAGGCGTCTTTGAGTGTGGGGGCCTGGGCAACGATCTCCAGCATTTCCGATGCGCGCACCTTGCCCGAAAGTCCATCGCTGCACAGCAGCAGAATATCAGCCTGGCGCAGACTTATTTTGCGCACGTCTACGTTGATAGTGGATGATGCGCCGAGCGCCTGAAGGATCACATTTCGATAGGCGTGCGTCTGCGCTTCCTCTTCGGTTATCTGCCCTGCTTCGACCAGGGTCCCCACCAGGGATTGATCCTTGGTCAACTGAGCGATGCGGCCATTGCGAATCAGATAGGCGCGGCTGTCGCCTATTTGAGCCAGATAGAGAATGTCTCCTGTGACTCCTGCCGCAGTAAAGGTAGCGCCCATCCCGGCATACTGAGGGTTCCTGATGCTCTCCTGGTGGATGAATACATTGGCTTCTTCTATGGCCAGGCGTAATCGCTCATGGAACGGCAAGTCTTTAAGCGGTTGGATGTGGTGATAATCGAGCATGCGATCGCGGACGATCTTGACTGCATAGCTCGACGCTACCTCTCCGGCCAGGGCCCCGCCCATACCATCAGAGACGGCGACCAGAGCGCCATAATATCCTTCAGGGAAGGAAAGGAGATCATTTGGTGGGGCCCCGTTATGTGAAGCAGTCCAGGTGGCGGCAGTGCTCAGATCGACAACAAGAAAGTTGTCCTCATTGCCGCGCCTCACCATGCCTACATGTGTCTGCGCATACAGGGCCAGCCTTATTTCCTGATTTAGAGTCATACGCCCGTGAAAGCTACTCTCCAGAATCTATCAAGAATTTTGCAGATTATAAGCAATTTCCTTTCAATGACAAAGGAAAAAAGATCGTATAGCCCTGATCGCAACCTGGGGAGCCGAGATGCAACAGCCACTCTATTTAACGAACCGGGCTCAATCAATGTCATAAGCGTTAAACCTAAAGTTGCTCGAGCGCCTGATCAAGGTCGGCGATAATGTCTTCTACATCTTCGATGCCTACAGAAATGCGCACCAGCCCGTCGGTAATGCCCAGGCGCACTCGCTCTTGCTCAGGCACAGAAGCATGCGTCATAGTAGCCGGATGGCTGACAAGCGTCTCCACGCCTCCCAGCGATTCGGCCAGCAAGCAGAGTTTGAATCCTTCAAGCACCTTGCGCGCATTGGCAAGGGACCCTGTCTCAAAAGCAAGCATCCCGCCGAAGCCTGACATCTGGCGCCGCGCCAGTTCATGCTGCGGGTGATCCGGCAGACCAGGATAATATACTTTCTGCGCTTTAGGATGCTCGGCCAAGAATCGGGCGACAGCGCGCCCGTTCTCATCGTGCTGTCTCATTCTGACTGCCAGGGTCTTTGTGCCGCGCAGCAACAACCAGGAATCAAAGGGAGATAGTATCGCACCAGCAGCATTCTGAATGAAGGAGAGCGCCCTCGCATCCTCCTCATTTGTCAATATAGCTATTCCGCCAACGCTATCGCTGTGACCGTTCAAATACTTAGTAGTTGAGTGTACCACAATATCTGCGCCAAGCTCAATCGGTCGTTGAAAATATGGACTCATGAAAGTATTGTCTACAACCAGCCTGAGATTGTGCGCTTTGCTGATTTGAGCGACTGCTGCAATATCGGTCAGCGCCATCACCGGATTGGTTGGAGTCTCAATGAAGATCATCCGCGTATTACTTCTGATCGCGCCTTCTATAGCATTCAAATCAGCGGTATTGACATAGTCAAATTCCAGGCCGTAGTTGACAAGCACCTTACTGAAAAGCCTGAAAGTGCCGCCATAAGTATTATCGGAAACTATAACGTGGCTGCCCTGTTTTAATAGAGTCATCACTGCATTGATAGCTGCCATGCCAGAGGCAAAAGCATAGGCCCACTGACCGCCTTCCAGCGCCGCAATATTGCGCTCTGCTGCTAGACGTGTTGGATTCTGAGTGCGCGCGTACTCGAAGCCCTTGTGTTTTCCCAGACCTTCTTGAACGTAGGTTGATGTCTGATAGATCGGCGTGATTATTGCGCCGGTTGCCGCACAGGGCTCCTGTCCGGCGTGAATCGCTCTGGTTGCAAATCCCATCCGGTTCTCCTATCTCTATCCTTGTTGTAATCTCAGAGCGCGTCCCAGAAATAGCCGCGCCCTCGGACCGGTAATTCTACAGTAGTGACTGAATTGTTTCTAGTGGCTAATGAGCTGCTTGCCTTTTCTCCGTTGGGGAAGAGGGTTAATTTACAGCTAAGCATGAAGCACCGGAATTCACTTCAGATACCACCGACTTGCGGTCGCAAATGAAAATATGCAGCAGGTTCGGGCGCCAAGCGCCCTCAAAACAGGTTAAATCTAAAGTTTAAATTTGAGATCGTTTTGAGGGCGCTGAGCGCCCGAACCTGCTGCATTTGGCAATCCCAACCTGTCCGCAATGGAGTGTTTTCTTACCTTCACTAGACTCCGGCACAAGCTTTGATCTATCATTTTTTATCTGGTGGATGATGATGGACAAACTACAGAGAGCTGTAAGAACAAAATCACTCTTTCAAGCGAACGATATTAATTCACCTGTGGCAGGAATCCGTCGCCGCGTCCGCAGCCTTTTCCGAGCGTTAAAGATTATCCGGACTCTCGCTTCTTTTGCCCTCTATGTCTATCTCGATTTCAGAGGCTGGCTGGGCAATAGCGAAGAGAAGCGGGAAGCACGCTTGCGCCGCCACGCTATCCGGCTCCGCGAGCGTTTGATCAAACTGGGCCCCACTTTCATCAAGATCGGACAGGCGCTCGGCACACGCGCCGATCTATTGCCAATTCAGTACGTAGATGAGCTTGCCGCGCTGCAAGACGAAGTGCCAGCCTTTCCCAAAGAAGAAGCCTTTTCTATTATCGAATCTGAGCTTGGCTGCAGACCAGAAGAGCTGTTTGCCTGGATCAGCGATAAGCCTGTAGCCGCAGCCAGTTTAGGACAGGTCTACCGCGCTCGCCTCAAAAGCGGCCCGGAAGTCGCCGTCAAAGTTCAGCGACCGCGCCTTAACGAGACTATAGCTTTTGACCTGCAGGTTCTTCGCCGCATCGCTCGATTTCTCGAGCGTTATCCCAATCTGCTGCGTGGCAATGATTGGGTAGGAATGCTTGATGAATTTGATCGCGTGGTTCACGAAGAGATGGATTACTTGGCCGAAGGCAATAACGCTGAGCGGTTTCGTGAGAACTTCTCTTCCTGGCCGCGCGTTCACGTGCCCAAGATATATTGGGAACATTCATCGGCGCGTGTTCTCACGATGGAATTCATTGATGGGCTGAAGGTAACTGATTTAGATGGGATGAAAGCAGCAGGGATAAGCCCGCGCACAGTTAATGAGCTGATGGTGCAAACCTACTTCAAGCAACTGCTCGAAGACGGCTTCTTTCACGCCGACCCTCACCCTGGCAACTTGCGGGTAATGAGAGATGGGAGACTGGCATTCTTCGATTTCGGCATGGTAGGACACATCAGCCCTAAGTTGCAGAGCCAGATGGTGAGCGCCTTCTTTCACCTGCTTGATCACGACATCAACGGAATAGTTGAAGATTTAATCAGCCTCGAGTTCCTCTCTCCCGATGCTGACATAGTGAGTTTCCGCAAAGTGGTGGCAGATATATTCACCCGCAAACTTAACTTGAAACTGCGTGAGGTGAAATTCAAAGAGCTAACTTATGATCTCGCGCCTATCGTTTACGAATATCCTATTACCACTCCTGCTCGATTCACCTACCTGATGCGTGCGCTGATGACTCTGGAAGGCGTCAGCTTCGTTATGAATCCTGACTTTAACTTCTTCGATGTAGCCAGGCCTTATGCCAGGAGCTTTCTCCTTCGCAAAGAGAGCGCATTGCTACGCCAACAGGTGATGGAGAGTTTGCGCGATGTGCGCTCAGGCCGGTTGCAATTCAGTCGCATCTGGAATTTAGCAAAAGCCGCATTTGCTCTATATTTCCAGCGAGCATGAGACAATCAAGCGAAACAGAAGATATGTGCGTGAACAGCATTGAAGAAGCGCTGGATCAACTGGGCGTGACTGAATCAAGCCTCAGCGCCGAGCAGAAGCGCGCGCTTGATGAGCAGGGCTATCTGCTGCTGCGAAGTGTGATCGAATCACGCTTGTTAGAAAAGCTGCGCGCAGCGTTTGAACAGGCCGCCGGACAGGATCGCCAATCCAAGAGTACCGGCAGCCGCAAAGAGACCGGCACGCGCCATCCGAGCGATCTGCTCAACCGCGATCCGATTTTCGCCGCCGTTTGCGAGCAGCCCGCAGTACTGGCTGCGATCTATCACATTCTTGGTCGGGCGTTCCGCTTATCGCAGCTCGGTGGGCGCGATCCGCTTCCGGGCTACGGCCAGCAGGGTTTGCATGCCGACTGGATGGCGCGCACGCCGAAAGAGCCTTTTTACGTTGTGACTGCGATCTGGATGCTGGACGATTTCACCCGCGACAATGGCGCCACGCGAATCGTGCCCGGCACACACAAGCAGCCAGGACAGCCTCCCAAATCCATGGCCGACCCGGCCGGGCGTCATCCCAACGAACTGATTGTGACGGCGCCGGCTGGCTCCGTGCTGGTCTTCAACGGGCACCTATGGCACAGTGGCACGCGCAACAACAGCCAGCGTTCGCGCCGCGCGTTGCAATCCGTCTTCTGGGCGCGGGAAAATTTCCCTCCCTATACGCAGCCTTTGTGCGACAGGCCGGAATCGCTCTCACCGGCTGTTCGTTACATTCTGGGTGTATAACTTCGAGCGGCGCTATCCGGGTATTGAACAATTCGGAAGCGGCCATTTTATCTTGAGGAAAATCGGATACAAAACCATAGGAAAGATGAGAAGCATTGATCACTAGCAGACGCTCTCCTTGCTCCCGTGCTCCTTAGCTCCCGCGCTCCCTGGCCCCCCAGCACCCTGCCTCCCCTGATTCATTCCTGTCGTACGCGCGGGTCCGACAACATCAACAGAATATCTGCAATCAGGTTCCCCACCAGAAGCATCATCGATGCTATCATCACAGTGCACATCAACACAGGCAGATCGCGCGTCTGCACTGCGCTGATGGTGAGCTGCCCTATGCCGGGCCACGACATCACAGTCTCAACAATAATCGACCCGCTCAACAATCCTGCAATTGAATAACCGAAGAGAGTGATAATCGGATTGAGCGCATTTCTCAGCGCGTGCTTGCCTATAACCACAGACTCGCGCAGGCCCTTTGCCCTGGCCGTCCGTATGAAATCGGCAAGCAGAACTTCAAGCAAGTTGCCTCGCATCTGCCTTAAATAGATCGCTATCACAGGCAAGCTCAACACAGTAGCAGGCAGTACGAGATAGCGCAGCGACTGAATCAAATTCTGGCCGAAACTCAGCTCGGCCGTCTTAATGGGGCCCGCGCCGCCGATGGGAAAGAGCCCTGTGCGCACGGCGACAAGCAATGCCAGAAGCGCCAGCAAGATTCTGGGAGTTGACAAACCTGCCGAGGCCAGCCACAAACACACTCGATCAAGCCAGGAGTCGCGTCTGACTGCTGCAATGACGCCTAACGGAAGGGCCACACACCAGGCGAGAATGTTTGCCGCAAGCGATAATTCAAGCGTTCTCCATAAACGCGGGCCGATGAGCTTCGTTACAGGCATCCCCTGATAACTGGTTGACTGGCCAAAATCGCCGCGCGCCGCATTGCTCAGCCACTTCCAGTAGCGCACATAGACTGGCTGATCCAGGCCCTGCTCGCGCCTTATAGATTCTATGATCTCCGGCGAAATACCGGGATCGCTTTGAAGATCAGAAAGCGCATCGCCAGGCGCCGCGCTCATCACCAGAAAAGAGATGGCGGAGATTATAAGCAGCGTGGGAATGGCTTGCAGCAGCCTTTTGATAATGAGCTTGATCAATCTCAGCTCCTTCGATTCATATTACAAGAGAATGCCGGCTCCGGCGCGGAAGCGAAAAAGCGGCCACGACAACCTGAAGTTTGTCGGACATCTCGTCTGCGAAAATACTGGCTCCGGCGCAGATGGCAATAATTTCATTTAAACACCGGCAACCCTTTGTTCATCCCCAGGGTCAGTTTGTGAATGTGCAATCTACCTTCTAGCGCCCATGACCAGCTTGTGGCTGGCAATGACTGACAACTGAAACGCAATGATCTGTGGAACGGGCAGGCGCATCCAGGCGAAAGCGGGTCAGGGCAAGCCTCTACCGCTTTAAGCAACGCTTCATATCAGATGGATCAAGCACGTACCACTCATACTGGTCCCAAACATCTTTGAAGTCGAAACAATCGTGATCGAGTCTCTCTACCTGGCCGCAGCCATTGGCCTGGCACAAAACTACTACAAGGTGAGAGTATGTAATATTATGATCGGGATGGCCTGGAGGGGCCCCCTCCTGGCTGATTAAGAACAGAGGACGGATCTCCTGCGAACCACACAATATACAGGTTCCCCGACCAAGCTCCATGTTCTCTCCTGAATATCGTTTTAGAGGCTGTCGTCATTGGGTCCAATACTTAATATCGTAACTAATAATGAAGTCTAGCTCTTCGTCTGTCAAGCGGCAGCGTCAGCTCGGTTCCTTTTCTGAGAGCAGCGTAGATATAGCGAGCCGGGTCGGCTTGAAGCAATTGCCAGATAGGGTGCTGGCCACCGAAGGCTTCTTTACACTCTCGTTGCACAGCATCGAACAAGAACGGGATGGTAGCGTTTTTGCCGATGTACTTTCCCCGGTATAGTAGGCCTCCATCTGCCTCTGGTTGACAAATTGCGGCCGCGTATAGCCCGGTACATCCGCGTTGATTCCACCTTTGTGTCTTCGTGCCTTTACGGTAGCTCTCATGTCACACTCAACCAAAGTCGTTGCCGCCAGTGATTATACCACCTGAGCAAACTGTCGATCTTATGCCGCCACAGCTAACCCGCGCAATTGATTCAAACTGCGATGAGACGTAGAATTACTTGGGTCATAGCATCACAGATATTGACCGGCAAGATCAAGCTCTATAGATCATTCTCGTGGCGTCCAAAAGTCGATTTCGGGGCGCTACGAGCAGTAATTGAGTATCCTGACAAACCATGAATGAGATCGAAAAGAGGCATCTGGACGAAGATGGGTATCTAGTTCTTGAGAACTTTATGTCGAGCGACTTGCTTGCGGCTCTTCGAGGCCGCATCGAAGAGCTTTTCGCCCAAGAGGGCGAGCAAGCCGGAGCAGAGTTCAAGCAAGAGCCGCAAACCCGCCGACTGGCTAATCTGGTAGACAAAGGCGAGGTCTTTCAGCAGGTCATTGCAATGGAGAAGATCCTCGAATGCGTTGCTTACGTACTGGGGCCAAAGTTCAAGCTCAGCAGCCTGAACGCCCGCTCGGCCAATCCATATTCTGACTGGATTCAACCTCTGCACTGCGACGCGGGTGCAATACCCGATGAGAAGGGCTACTGGGTGTGCAACACTATCTGGATGCTTGATGACTTCACAACCGAGAACGGCGCTATCCGAATGGTCCCTGGATCGCATCGCTGGGGCAGACTGCCGCAAGAAGCGCTGGCCGACACGCGTGCTCCTCATCCCAACGAGATATTGCTGACCGGCAAAGCAGGCACTGTGGTAGTGATGAACACCCATATGTGGCATGGGGCCACGGCCAATCGCACCGGGGGGCCCCGTAGAGCAATGCACGCCTTCTACTGCCGGTGGGACAAACCACAGCAGCAGTATCAGAAAAGATTGCTCCGCCCAGAAGTGCAGCAGCAATTGAGTCCCCGGTTGCGGATGCTTCTGGCATTGGATGATCCTCTCAACGATGAACTCAGCTTGCAACTGAGCGGCCAGAGTGGATTCTTGAAATAGAGGCGTGGCGGCGACGAGTGGCCCATGTTAAACTGGCATCATTCGAGGCGGAAGATAAAGTCATGGCAAAGTGGCGTAAGGAGAGCTTAAAGCTGAAAAAGAATCACGGGCGGATGCGACTTCCTCCAATTGACTGGAGCGAGCTGCCTCTATCACAACTGATCCGGGAGATAGTTAATAACGACCATCGGCCTGTTGTTGATGAGGGAGAGATCATCGAAGCAAAGCGCGAAGATATTGAACTGGCCCGGACTGAGATCTGTTTCACCGATCCGGTTGAGGATCGAAAGGCGCACTCGCAAATCTGCCTGGCCCGCTGGGCTCATATCCAATCCTGGATCACTTTTGATTTCTGGCCCGAGGATGCTGCTCGTCTGTCTGCTGTGTGGAATGAAGCGTTAAACTCGCTGGAGCTGGGCTTGTTCATCAAAGATCCCACCAGGGGTCCTATTATCCATTGACACAATAAAGGTCGGGCGTAAAACGTAGAATGCAGAATATAGAATATCTAACTTGTAATCGGCAACTCTTGGGAAAAATCATTGACTTTTGTTGCGATGTAGTATTAAATGCAATTCGCCCAACGCAATTTTGTAGTACCAAACTCAAATGAGATGGAGGCGCAATGATCTCATTCGAGTCGCGCTTGTCAAAGTACCTGTGATCGAGGTTTTATCGCTAGTTCCGACATTAGAAACTCAACAAATCTAAGGGGAGGGCAGGAGTGAAAAAGGAAACTGAGAAGGAATACAAGTGCAGTACAGCTTTAATGGTTGGCGGGTTGGGGGAGCTGGAGGAAAAGTTTGCCGAGCTGGAGCAAGCAATCTATCTCAACCGCCTTGAGGAAGCCGAGCAACTGATTACAGAACTTTCGTCGATTGCTGATCTGACAGTAGCTCAAGCAACAGGATTGGCGTTTGCCGAGGCTGAACTGAGCTACTGGCGCGTCTACTACGATGAAGCAGAAGAGCACTTCAAGGCCGCGCTCTATAACAGCGAGAGGAGGTTGAAAGATCCTTTCTGCATTGCCCGCGCCTATTACGGCCTGGGTAGAGTCGAGCGTAAACGTGGGCATCACGATAGAGCGATTGACCTGTTGGAAACTGCCAGGCAGCGATTGAAAGGTCTCACCGAAACAAAAGCGCAATTCCTCGATGCACTAATTCGCTTCAATCTCGGCGTGCTCAATCAGAAGATCGGCCTTATGGCTCAGTCTGAAGAGTTGTTGAAGAAAGCAGTTGAGGACCTTCAATCAATCGAGGGCGGCCGCTTCTACGGCCTCACGCTAAACAGCCTGGGTATAGTCACGATGCTCCTGGGCAAATATCAGGAAGCATTATCCCTATTCCTGAAAGCAACTGATATATTCAGCGAGCAAGCGATTCTCGAAGACCTTGCGTGGTCAAGGTATAATACCGCCTTCGTCCTAACCTGCCTGAAGCGCCACAAAGAGGCAAAATCGATTCTGCTCGATTGCCTGGAGCTAGACAGAAGATTAGGGGACCCTGTCAGAGAGGCGCGATCATTGGAGCTGCTGGCAGAAATAGCTCTTGCCCTCAAAGCTCCAGATGAAGCGGTGCAACTGTCCAGGCAAGCTGTCGAGCTAGCCGAATTATCCCGAAATGATTATGCAATCGCTGGCGCTCTGCTTGTCTGGGGCAGAAGTCTGGCCACACTCGACAGAACGAAAGCTATAGAAGTGTTAAACAGGGCGATGGAACTGGCAGAAGCTCATGATGAGAAGCGAGAGATGATCGGGGCAAATATATATCTGGCGGAGGTAATGTTAGGTATGAACCGGGTGAAAACAGGTCAATACCTCTCCGCCGCTGAGAAATTGCTGGCTCAGTGCCCGGATAAGTACCTCGAATCTCAAGCACGAGCAATAAAGAAGAAACTTGAACAAAATCCGGTAGAAGTCTCCGATGATACATTTTTGATTCACAAGAACAGACTGCCAACCTGGAGAACGGCAAAGCGCAGCCTGGAAGTATTCTTGCTTAAATCAGCACTTGAGCAGACAAATTATAGCGGAAACGAAACAGCTAAACTTCTGAAGATCTCCAAAGCAACTGTCTCGGAGAAGCGGGACCTGTACAAAATTTAAAAGTTTTTCCTGGAAGCTTCGTCGATTTCTTTGTGTTTATTAATCGGCAAATCGGATCGAGTTCTTAAAGATTCGAGAGATCAATAACACAAAGGAGATGATTTATGAAGAAGCTTCTAGGAACTATATTTTTGGTATGCGCGCTGGCATTCTCTGGTTCTGTATTTGCCGATCCTGGACAGCCAGGACATGGCGGAATGGACCCGATCATCGATGTTGAACTTGAGCCCACCCCCACTCCGGTAATCAATCAACAGATTGATGATCCGCTGCCAGAGATCTTACTCGACTTCTGGACGATGAGATTGCTTCTGGCCGAGATAGGAATAGCAATCTAATATGCTCAACATTCTACGCTCGATGTTTGACGTTCAATGCTCCCCAACCTAGAACGTAGAACATAGAACGTGGAACGTATGTACGTCCTGCGCCGGGTGCGATCCGGGGGCACCTTTGGGTCGCGCCTCGGCGACATTGGATGAACAGGCGACCAGACTGATCGTTGCTCTTGAGCCGATCGAGCAGTTCATTAACATTGCCCGTTGCCAGGGCTGCTGATATGTCTGCTGCGCTGTAATAGAGCCTGATGTTGCCCGTAGTCGGATCGCTCATTACTCCACAGGGAAAGACTGCTTGCCACTGTTTGTAAACTAGACTGTCCTCTCGATTGCTTTGCCTCTCTCTTCTTTGTTAAAATCCCAGGCCATAACAGTTGCAGACTCGTTCGACGGCTCTGAGTCAGCTTATCCGTCTGGTGTTAATCTATGGAAGCCAATGTTGAGACCGGCAAGCTGCGTAAGAGGAGGATAAGCATCATCATCCTCTCGGTTGGAACTCTCTTGTTGATGGGTCTGCTGTTTGTTCAGGGGGCGCTGGATACTCTGCCGATAGTCACCCCCAATACCCCTGGTGAAACGCTTGTTCTCTATGCGCTCTCGACTCTGAACTTCATCGCCTTCTTCGTATTCCTGTTGATGCTCGGACGCAACCTGCTCAAGCTGCGCCGCGAGCGACGCCAGCAGAAACTCGGCTCAAAGTTCGAGAGCCGCATGGTGACGTTCGCAATTGCCATTTCGCTGCTGCCTGTGGCCGGGCTCTTCTTCTTCTCTTACGCATTGATCAATCGCAGCGTTGAGAAATGGTTCACACTGCCAACAAATAAGATCCTCGAAGATGTGCACCGCATTAGAGAGCAATATCAGAGCAAGGAGCTGAACGAGCTGAATTACGTAGCGCAGAGTCTGGCAGATGAGATTGAGCTGAGCAATCCCGCTAATATAGCCAGATACTCCGGCGAGCGATCGCTATTTGAGAAAGAGATGCGTCGCCACCGCCTGCTGTTTCTTGAGATACTCTCTCCTGCGGGCGATTCGCTAGTTCGATTAGACGCCGATGGCATATCGCGGCTCCTCACGGCGGACGCTAAAGGAGGGGCCCCCGGCGAGGAGGCGGTCGGACGGATAATCAGCGGGCCCGATGATAATACGCGCTTCTTGATGGCGCGCAAGCGCGCGCAAGGCGGCACGCTGGTTATTGTCCGTCAACTGTCTCAGGATCTGACAGAACAGTTCAAGAACATTGCCGGCAGCGAACAGTACCTTAAGGCGCTCTCCACTCAGCAGAAGAACTTGAAAAAGACTTTGCAAGTGACGCTCGGGCTTATTACTATCATCTTGCTCTTTGCCGCCACCTGGCTGGCGCTCTATGTTGCGCGGGGAATCAGCACTCCTGTCCGCGCGCTGGCGCAGGCGACCGACGAGGTTGCGCGCGGCAACCTGGATTATCGAGTCGATTGCATAGCCGAAGATGAGCTGGCGGTGCTGGTCAAATCATTCAATCAGATGGCAGAGCAGTTGAGCGAGAATCGCCAGCGGCTTGAACAATCGGCTGAGGCGCTCAAACAGAGCAATATGGCGCTGGATGAGCGGCGGCGCTACATTGAAGCTGTGCTCCAGAGCCTTTCGACCGGAGTCATCTCGCTCGACAGTGAAGGTCGGTTGACCACGATAAATGAAGCGGCCATGCGCATATTCGAGCTTGAGGGGCCCCTCGGACATGGCTCGCGCCTCCTTGATATTATCGACAGGCGTAGCTGGCTTGAGCTTACTCGCCTCATTCGCCGCGCCCGGCGCTCAGGCACGCTGACGCGCGAGATTGAGCTGCAAAGGAGAGATGGTTCAATCCTCTCCGCCAGCGTCACCGTCACCGCTCTCAAGGACGATCAGGGGGCCTATCAGGGGACGGTGATAACCATTGAAGACCTGACCGAGCTGATCAAAGCTCAGCGCGCCGCCGCCTGGAGCGAAGTGGCGCGCCGGATGGCGCACGAGATCAAGAACCCGCTCACGCCTATTCAACTCTCCGCCGAGCGCATAGCCAAGAATGTTCATCGCCATGCCGATGATCCCGCCATCAATCGCTTTGAATCGCTGGTAGATGAGTGCACATCCACGATCAAGCGCGAAGTGATGACTTTGCAGCGAATGGTCGATGAGTTCTCCAGGTTCGCCCGTCTGCCGGAAGCTCAGCCGCAAATGGTATCTGTCAACGAGATCGTAGCCAATACGGTCCGCCTCTACGACGACCGGCTCGATCAGATCGAGCTGGTCGCCGACCTTGCCCCCGACCTGCCCAGGGTTTCGCTCGATGTAGATCAATTCAAGCAGACGCTGGTCAACCTGGTGGATAATGCCATTGAAGCAATTCAGACGGACAGCAAGAGCGGGCGGATAACCGTTACCACTCGCTATCAGCGCCAGCGCGAGCGGGTGCAGGTAGTCGTCTCCGATACCGGGCACGGCATTGCTCCGGCAGATAGAGACAAGCTCTTCCTGCCCTACTTCTCCACCCGCAAGCAAGGCACAGGGCTGGGACTGGCTATTGTTCATCGCATTGTGACCGATCACGGCGGCCGCGTCTATATAGAAGAGAATCTGCCCAGAGGGACGAGGATGGTTATTGAATTGCCGATCGCGTTCGACGTTCCCCGTAGCGCGTAATGCGTAAGATACAAATAATCGGCAATCGGAGAACGGAGAGCGGAGAACATTATGCCTAATTCAATTCTGGTCGTAGATGATGAACAGGGAATACGCCAATCTCTCAAAGGCGTGCTGGAAGATGAAGGCTTCTCAGTGCAGACGGTCGAATCAGGAGAGGAGTGTTTGAAGCTGTTCGAGAGCCGCATCTTCAGTTGCGTGCTACTCGATATCTGGCTGCCGGGAATTGATGGGCTCGCCACACTTGAGCAGTTGAAAGCCTCTTATCCCGATACGGCAGTGGTGATGATCTCAGGCCACGGCAATATCGAGACGGCAGTGCGCGCCACCAAGCTGGGGGCATTCGATTTTATCGAGAAGCCGCTCTCGCTGGAGAAGACCGTCCTTGTCGTCAAGAACGCTCTGCGCCAGCGCCAGCTTGAGCGCGATGTCGAGCAGATGAGGAGCCGCCTGGCCAAAGAATATGTAATGATCGGCGAGAGCGTCCCCATGCGCGCGCTGCGACAACAGATTGCAATAGCGGCCCCAACCAACGGGCGGGTCCTCATCTACGGAGAGTCGGGCACAGGCAAGGAGCTGGTGGCCCGCGCGCTTCACCGCCAATCTCTGCGCGCAGCCGCCCCGTTCGTTGAACTCAATTGCGCTGCTATCCCCGATGAGCTGATTGAATCCGAGCTGTTCGGCCACGTTAAAGGCGCATTCACCGGAGCCAGCGGCGCCAGGCGCGGCAAATTCGAACAAGCGGATGGGGCCACCCTCTTCCTCGATGAAGTAGGGGACATGAGCCTGAAGGTGCAGGCGAAAGTGCTGCGCGTGCTCGAAGAGCAGCGATTCGAGCCCGTCGGCAGCTCAACTGTAATCAGCGTAGATGTCCGCGTCATCGCCGCGACCAATAAGCAATTAGACAAGGAGATCGAGCGAGGCGCCTTCCGCTCCGACTTGCTCTATCGACTCAATGTTGTCCCATTTGAAGTGCCGCCGCTGCGGGAACGATTAGAAGATGTGCCTCTGCTGGTTGAGCATTTCAATCGGCATTTTGCCACTTCCTATAAGCGGGAGCCCAAGAGGTTCACCGGTTCGGCAATAGATGCTATGCAGAATTATTCCTGGCCGGGCAATGTGCGCGAGCTGAAGAATACAGTCGAGCGAGTGATTATCATGCATTCAAAGCCGGAGGTGCGCGCTGAAGACCTCCCCAGTTTGCGGGGCGAGCCACCAATGTCAAATTATGATTTTGAATCTTACAAAGAGGCCAGCCAATCTTACCAGCGGCAGTACATCTTGCGCACACTTGCCAGGTGCGGCGGCAATGTATCACGCGCGGCGGAAATAATGGGCATAGATCGCACCCATCTCTACAGGCGCATGAAGGCTCTGGGGATCTCTAAGAGCGCGTTTGAAAAGTGACCGAATTATCGCCACACAAGCACAGAGCAACGACGCTCGACGCCGGATGGGCGGCGGCGCCCTTCGTGGCTGTGGCGGCTACTTTTCGGTCATGCTCTCAGGTTGAAACTGAAAGGGGGAAGTTATGTTACACATACAAACAATCATCTGTTTACTGGCATTATTAAATCCATTCGCCGTTTATTGGCAGGATAACCCGGCTTTGAGACTGGCAGCGACCAGAGGCGATGCGGCCAGAGTGAGGGCCCTGCTCGATCAGGGCGCCGATGTAAACGCAAAAGACAACAGCGGCCAGACGGCCCTGATGAGCGCGGCAGCCGGTGGGCATACTGCCGTCGCGCAGCTCCTCCTGGAGAGAGGCGCCGACGTGAACGCCAGGAATAATCAAGGCCAGACAGCATTGATGTATGCTGCTCAGAGGGGCCACACCGCTACCGTGCAAGCTCTGCTCGATAAAGGCGCCGATATGAACCTGAAGCCCAGAGACGGCTCTACAGCATTGATGTATGCTGTGGATCGAGGCCACATCGAGGTCGTGAAGGCGCTGCTCGATAAAGGCGCCGATCTCAATGTGAAGAACAATCAGGGCCGAACCGCCCTGATGCTCGCCGTCTCCAGAGCGCGCCCGGAGATGGTTCAAATCCTGATAGATAAAGGCGCCGACCTGAACGAGAAAGATAACAGCGGATATACTGCATTGATACTTGCAGTGGATATGAACCTAACCGAAATCATACATGCATTGCTCGACCGAGGAGCCGATGTGAGCTTGCAGAATAATCAGGGCAAGACAGCGCTGATGAGCGCAGTAGAAAGAGGCGACGCCGCCATCGTGCAAGCATTGCTCGATAGAAGCGCCGATATGGAAACGAAGAATAATCGCGATCAGACTGCCTTGATGATCGCAGCGATGCAGAATCGCGCCGATATTATGCAGCTTCTGATAGACAGAGGCGCCGATGTGAATGTCAAGGACAAGGACGGTCAGACAGTGTTGATGACCGTGGTGATGAACGGCAATGCTGAGATCTTGCAAGCGTTGCTGGAGAAAGGCGCCGATGTGAACGCGCAGAAGAGCGACGGCAAGACGGCGCTGATACTGGCCGCTGCCAGCGGTCGCGGTCCAATTGTGCAGGCCCTGCTAGACAAGGGCGCCGACATAAACGCCAAGGACAGCGATGGCAAAACGGCTCTGATGCGCGCGCAGGAAGGGAACCACACCAATGTGGTTGAACTGCTCAAGAAAGCAGGGGCGCAGGAATAACTATAGACCCTGAGAAAAAGATTACAGCCCACTTCGGGCGTCGCAGCGCCCGAAGTGGGAAACTACTTTTCTTGAAAGCTGCCGGTTGCCTGCCTGAAGAGCTTCTCGCTGTGAGTTGCCCTGATGATGATTTGAGCGAGTTTGCTGTTCTTCTCCGAAGCCACTATCAGCAAATTAGCCAAGCCGGGAAAGTAGGCTGCGCGGCGCAAGAGGGCGCAGGCTTTGAACCTTTCGCTAAACTCCTTCCGGTGCGCTGCCATATAGTTTGCCGCCATTTCATCGTAAGGGGCCCCTGCGGCCAATCCTCGTTCGACAATGCGCCCGGCGATGAGCCCGCTCCTGAGCGCGACGTAGATCCCTTCGCCGGTGAACGGATCTATCGGCAGATAGGCATCGCCGATTGCCAGCAGACTGCTGCTTGCCGGCACGCTCCGGCCGAAATGCAGCGAGGCTGCGCTGAGCCACTCGCCCTCAAGCTTTGCTCCTCTCAGGCGTTCTCGCGCTATCTCGTTTCTCAGTATCGTGGTTTCAATCAGCTTCATCGGATCTCCGCCGGCCGCGCGCAACTGCGCTTGATCGGTGATGAAACAGAGATTGGCAAGCCCATTTTCAATCCGGCTCAGCCCGCCGTAGCCCGATGGATAGAAATAAAGCTCAACTCTGTCATCAATCGAATCGGCGTCGGAGAAATGGGCTTTGAATGCTATCCGTTTTTCTTTGATCTGTTTTCGAGGTTGCCGCAATTGGCCCGACCGGGCCAGAGCAGCAGCGCGCCCTGAAGCATCAATTACTACCGAGCCGGAGAAGGAGACCTTCCTGGGCGAGCCCTTCAGCCTGCCTTCAATGCCCGTGATCCTTTTGCCATCGGCAATCGGTTGAGTCGCCTGAAACTCTTCAATTACCTCTGCGCCGCTGCGTTGAGCTTGCCTGAGCAGAAGCTCATCGAAAGCAGATCGGCTGAGGCCGAGGCCGAAAGCTCCGCCGGATGGGAGCTGCGACAGCGGCACATCGAGCTGCGCTCCTCGATGCGAGATGAAGCGAGCAACCCTTATTACATTAGCTTCCCGTTTGAGGGCCCCACTGAGCACTCCTAGCTTCTCCATCAACGGTATGCAGGCAGGGGTGATGTATTCGCCGCAGAGCTTCTCGCGCGGGAACCTCTTCTTTTCCAGCAAGAGCACTCGCGCGCCGCTCCTTGAGAGCGAAATGGCCGCTGCGCTTCCGGCAGGGCCCGCGCCAACGATAATGACATCATAGCCCATTGTCAGAACGGATCAATTCAGTACTATCGGCCCTGTAATTACAGGGCGATTCAATTGCTGCGTTGCGCGACCAGGACTATGCGATAAGGAAAATGGCAATATATCCTGGCCTCATCCAGCCCTGAGAGACTCTTCAGCTCAGCAAAATCTTCAACGGTAAATCCCCGAAGCACCGACAGAGGGGCATCATTCCTGAGCAGCCGATTCTTTGTCGCCAGCCACATAATTGCCTTTATCGCGTAGTAAGGGAGCGGATGCCGCCGGAGATCATTTATAATCACAGCCGCCCGCGTAATCTGATAGAAACTGCGCAGCAACTGCGCCGCCTCGATTGTCTTGAAATGATGGAGAAACATCGACGCAATGACAAAATCAAAAGATTGCTGCGGATAAGGCAGCAGTGTGGCATCCTCTACGTTGACGATGATCTCAGGGAACCCTGCTAATCTGCGGCGAGCTATATCCACAGCCTGCTCATTCAGGTCTATGCCGGTAATGCTGACAACTACTCCTTCTCTTCTCGCCCACAGCGCTATGGCTTCGGGTATATCGGCGGATCCGGTCCCGATGTCTAAGATAGATACCGGCTCCGGCTTACGCTGTTGAAGGATCATCGGCGCGAGATGGCGCATAATCGCCGATGTGCCCCCCAGGAAGCGATTGACTTGCCGAATGCCTGCCAGACTTTCGGCAAATTCCGCTTCATCCAGATTACTGATGTCGTCTATTAACTCCGATTGTGTGCTGCGATGCGAGAAATCCCTCATAATGAACCACAATGCGCAATGGGTAACAGGTAATTTCAGCTCTACGTTCTATGATTGCGGATGAAACGTTCCAGGTTCTACGTTTCAGGTTCTAGACTGAAGATCAACCGTTGAACGTCGAACGTTGAACGTCGAACGTCGCTACCGACGCCATCCTCTTCAAAACAATTGCAGCATTCTTGGAGCCGAAGCCTATGCAATTGCACAGGGCCACTCTGACATCGGCCTTGCGCGCGCTGTTAGGAACATAATCCAGATCGCATTCGGGGTCCGGCTGATCCAGATTTATTGTTGGGGGGACCAGGCCCTGCTCCATTGCAAAGAGAGTGGCTGCGATGCCGGCGGCTCCGCTCGCGCCTTGAGGATGGCCGATCATCGACTTGGTTGCGCTCATCGGTATTTGGTAAGCGCGCTTGCCGAAACACAGCTTCACCGCCCGCGTCTCTATTCGATCATTAAGCTCGGTCGATGTTCCATGCAGATTGACATAGTCTATGTCTTCAATGTCCAGCCCTGCCTCTTCGATGGCAAGCCGCATGGCGCGCGCCGGTTCTTCGCCGCTCTCGTTGAGGCGCACCCGATGATAGGCATCGCAGGTTGAGCCATAGCCGGCTATCTCAGCGTAGATATGCGCGCCGCGCTCAAGCGCATGCTCCATCTCTTCAAGAATAAATATCCACGCGCCTTCGCCCAGCACAAAGCCATCGCGGTCTTTGCTGAACGGACGGGAACCTCGCTGCGGCTCGTGATTCCACGAGAAGGTCAACACCTCCATCAAGCAAAAAGCTGCCATAATCCCGGGAGCAATAGGCGCATCGACGCCGCCGGCAATAACTATGTCTGCGCGATTGAGCATTATATTCTGCGTTGAGTAACCGAGAGCGTCAGTAGAACTGGTGCAGCCGGTCGAGATGACGTGGCTGAAACCGTGCAGTCCGAATGCCATAGACAATTCGCTCGACAGCGTCCCGATAGTTGAGCTGGGTATTGTGTAGACGCTGGCTTTCTTATGCAGTCCGCTGTAGTAGTAGTAATACTGCCTTTCGGCAAACTCCAGGCCGCCTCCGCCGGTCCCAAGCACCACGCCGATGCGTCTGCGTTCGTCGAGGCTCATATCGGAGGGCGACAGCCCGGCATCTGCTATGGCCTGGCGAGCCGCGCCCAGAGCTAAAGGCACAACGCGAGGCACATGCTGCCGGTCTTTGGCCGTCAACACTGAATTGGGATCGAAACCTTTGACCTCCCCGGCGATTTGAGAAGCGATGCCATCAGGCTCAAAGGCGCGAATGCGATCCACGCCGCTCGCTCCTCTGCGCAGGCCGCTCCAAAATTCTTCCTTACTGTTTCCAATTGGGGTCAAACATCCGATGCCGGTTATTACAACTCTTCTGGGGTGCGAAGTGCGAGCGCGATTGTCTTTGGCCATCTTGCCATCCTGATCGGAAATGAGGCTATTTGCTAAAGCAGAGGAATTATAGCACACGATCTTCTGCCAGTTATGCGCCAAAGCGACCCTCGTAGTAAAATGCCGGATGTGGCGCAGGCTGCGGTTCTCACCGATCAAAGTCCGCGCTGCCCGTATTCACTTAGCCGATGCCGCGTAAAACGAAAAAGCAGCTCATACTTGAGATTTGCGACCGGGAAGGCCTGCAAGAGATCTCCAGGCGCGAGGTCGAACGGATCAATGCTCGCCTGATCGAAGAGTTCGGTCCCGGCGGCAAGTCTTCGCCTGATTATATCGCCAAAATATTGGCCGAGGCCGGAAAGCGAGTGCTCTATAGCAGTCTCCTGGTCGATTCAGGCGAAGAGGAGAAATACGCCAAGTTATTTCGCGGAGTGCTCAAGTTTGACACATTAGAGAATGCCGAGGAATCGATCAAAGAGATAGGCCGACGCTATCGTGAATTCATAGAAAGCGGCGACAAGGAAGGGGCCCACTACTGCCGCAAGATCGCTCTCAAAGGGAAAGATCTGGCCAAGTCCGCAGCTCATAATCCCAAGATTGATCCGCAGAAACGCGCAGAGAAGGCGGAGATTGCTCAATGGTTCACCCTCTGGCTGCGCACGCCTGATCTGTTCTCCGTGTGGATAGAATTGAGGAAACGGTCAGAGGATTTTCAGCGAGAGTTCAAACAGAACAGATAACAGCCGCCTCATACATCGTTGAATCCATCCTGGCTGAATACCACTCTCTCTTCACCTAATGCCCGGCGCAGGGCTTCAAGCAATGGAAGGTAACTATCGCGGGCAAGCCAGGAGCCATAACCGAGTCTTTTGTAAAGCTTCGGAATGCCCAGTTTCTCGGTTCGCTTGCCGCCTGCGCCATCGCCTTCAAATGTATCTACCAGCGCGCGGGTGCAGCGATCTTTGAGCAGCTCAGCAAATCTCTCAGCATTGTTCGGCCGTCTTGGACTGATAGCGCATTGGGTTTGAATGCCGGATCGGGTGAGCTTCTCCAGCGTCCTGAGCCTCCGCTCAACGCTTGGGCTGGTGGGCGTTATAAGGCGGCGCACCTGATCATCATCGGTTTCCAGGGTGAAGCTGACCCAGACCTTCTTGCCAAGCGCCTGCAACAGATCAACGTCTCGTTCGATCATCGGCGAGCGCGTCTGAACAACAAGCACGCCTATCGCAGAAAAATCGGTGAATACCTCCAGAATCCGCCGCGTCAGTTGCAGCCTTCGCTCGATGCCTTGATAGCTATCCGTGCTTGTGCCCATGAAGATGCGCAAGCGCGAGAGTTCCCCATTATCGGCCAACTTCTTCAATTGCTGCCGCAATGCTTCATCGCCATTTATCTTAGCAGTCACCCATTCGCCCCATCTCGCTCTGGCATACTTTGCAACAGGAAGCTCTCTGACATAACAGAATGGGCAGCCTTCGCCGTTAGTCGTTGGAGCACCAAAAGCGCAGCCGCCGTAAGGATTGAGCGAATGGGTGAAGGACTTGAGAAAGCCTCCGGTAGGATTTAAAATTGAATTGACCTTTTTCTCCTGGTAAAGCATTATGCCTGCCAATCTCACACCTCAATATCTGGAAGCAGAGAGCCGTTACAAACAGGCTACGACCGCTCAAGAGAAGCTTGCCGCGCTTGAAGAGATGCTGTCCACCATCCCCAAGCACAAAGGCACAGAGAAGATGCAAGCCGACATCAAGCGCCGCATCGCCAGGCTGCGGGCAGAATCGCAAAAGCGCGGCGGAGCAGCCAAGCACAAACCATTTTATCATGTGGAGAGAGAAGGAGCAGGCCAGGTTGTGCTTGTCGGGCCGCCCAATTCGGGCAAGTCTCAACTGCTCGCTGCTGTCACCGAAGCCGAACCCGAAGTTGCCGACTATCCGTTTACTACCAGGGTCCCCTTGCCGGGCATGATGAAGTTTGAAGATATTCAGATTCAACTTGTCGATATGCCGCCGCTGGCGCCTGGTTTGACCGAGCCGTGGCTGTTCGGCATCATCCGCAACGCGGACGCAGTATTGCTTGTGATCGATCTTAGCGATGATGATCTGCTGACCGAGATGGAAACGACATTGAGCATGCTCTCCGAAGCGAAGATCGCTCTGGATGATAAGGCCGCCGGAGACGCCACAGTAAGGAAGAAAACGATTCTGATCGGCAACAAGATCGATGCGCCGAGCGCGGCGGATAACCTGGAAATACTCAAAGAGTTTTATTGCGACCGGCTATCGATCCTGCCTGTCTCCGCAAAAGAGGGGACTAACCTTGATGCTCTGCGGCGGCGCGTCTTCGATCTGCTCGGCGTTATTCGCGTCTACACCAAAGCTCCGGGGAAGAAGGCCAATATGACGGCCCCCTTCGTCCTCAAGAAGGGGAGCACGGTGATCGACGCTGCTTCCGCAGTGCATAGAGATTTCGTCCATCAATTGAAATTCGCTCGCATCTGGGGCTCGGATAAATTCGACGGTCAGATGGTTGAGAGAACACACGCGCTGGAAGATGGGGACATTCTTGAGCTGCATGTGTGAGAGAGTGTTTTAAAATTCACATCTCGTGCCGGAAGACGCGCCGAGAAGGTAGCGAGGACGTGCAACGTCTGGTAGGTAGTAGAGAGCAAATTGTTTTCGCGCTGCGGAAAGAGCGCAAGAACTCTTTCCGCGTCACGGGCGTGAGATTTACTGTCTGCCGGTTCCAGAGGCCGGAGTCTCTGGCTACCTTCTGCGGCGCTGCTTCGCGGCCGTTCGGCCACTTCAAAACACTCTCTGAGTAATGCGTAAAGCGTAGTGCGTAATAAAAACTATAGACTCCAAGAAAAATATCACACCAAGTTCGGGCGCCAAGCGCCCTCAAAACAGTTCTATTTTAATCTGTTTTGAGGGCGCTTGGCGCCCGAACTGAAAAGTATTTCTCTCAAGAGCTATAATTCTGGTACTACCTTGTACCCACAGCGCTCGTCTCAAAGCGGCGCAATCCCAACTCGCGTAATAATACCGTTTGGAGTTCGATTACGAACTCATCTTCACAATGGTCTGATTTCAAATCAAGAACGGCATTACTTGCTCATTGCGCATTACGGATTACGCATCACGCCGGTGCGCACCTTCAGGCAGGAAAAAATACTTCCATCTCCATTCTCTGTTCCACGCGGGCCTTGCCATCGGCCACTGCCAGATCAAGATTGGCGCTCGCTTCCGACAGAGCCAGGAACAGATGAACCCCTTCCGCGTCAGGGAACATCCGCTCTGCCATCTCCCAGGCAGTTGCGCCTTGTTTAGGGAGCAGCGACAGCAGAGACAACTGGCGCTCGCGCGTCTTCTTGAGCATTCGATTGAACAGCTCTTCATAATCTGTGATGTCTTCGCCATGCCCGGTCATCGCATGAGTAGGAGCGAGATTGCGCAGTCGCGCCAGCGAGCAGAGATATTCACTTAGCGATTGAAAGCGGCGCGTCTGGTCGAACGGATCGGCATTCATCACCGGATTGGGGGTGATCCTTTTGAGCACTGTGTCTGCTGTCAGAAGCAAGCGATTGCTCTCGCGGAACAGGCAGATGCTGCCCGGCGTGTGGCCAGGAGTGTGAATGACGCGCAGAGAGCCTGTGGAGAAGACCATCTCTTCATCATCATTCAACGGTTTCACTTCGGGGATTGCATCAGCGTACTTGCTGATCACCATGCGATAGCCTGCTTCAAATGCCTCTATTATCTCCGGGGGCACCCCTGCGCGCTGCATGAAGCGCCGTTGAATATGGTAATCGTCCGGAGACGTGAGTCTCCTCGCTTCCCAGGAATGGATGTAGACCTCTGCCCCGGAAGCCCGTCGGATAGTATTTGCCAGACCATAATGATCCTCGTGAGTGTGGGTGATAATGATGCGCTTTATATCCTCCAGGCGATGGCCGCGCCTTAAGAGCTGCAAGCGCAAGCTCGCCAGGGCCTCCTCGGTCTTCGGCCCGGTATCTATGATTGTCAATGGATCATCTTCAATTAAATAGGTATTAATCGGCCCGATGTAGAACGGAGTCGGAAGCGTGATCTTCTGTATTTTCATAAAAAGTTTGCTACCTCTGGCGAACTGTCAGCACTGTGCATCACAAACACGCCGCAGGCTATAGACCTCGAAAAGATTACAGCAGGTTCGGGCGCTGCGGCGCCCTCAGAACAATTTAGAAGAAACGCCCTGATAAAAAGAAATGCTTTGATAAAAAAATGTTTTGAGGGCGCTTGGCGCCCGAACCCACTGGCGGCATAAGAAGAAACGCCCTGATAAAAAGAAATGCTTTGATAAAAAAATGTTTTGAGGGCGCTTGGCGCCCGAACCCACTAACGGCATAAGAAGAACCGCCCTGATAAAAAGAAATGCTTTGATAAAAAAATGTTTTGAGGGCGCTTGGCGCCCGAACCCACTGGCGGCACAATTGCCACGCTCAGCATTAGGATAGATTGTATCTGCCTGCTTCGATTACTGCATCAGCAATTCTTCGCCTGGTCTGCACAGTATTGAGGGGAGTGTAGCGCGTGTAGCGGCGCAGAGCAGCAAGCAGCGTTCTAAGCTCATCCCCTTCAGATACGGCTGCCAGAGATTGCTTGGCTTCCGATTCAATGTGGGCAATCGCATCATTAATGAATGTTTGCGTTATATCAATATAGATCTGCGACGCCGCTTCGCCTTTGTTCTGGACCATCTTCAGCGCGCGCAGCAACGCGCTCTCCATTGCATAAGTCTCCATAATGATGTTGGCGATATGCAGTAGCACTTCTTGCTCTTCAGTAATTGCATCCATGTGCTTGCGCACTGCGCTGCCCAGGGTCATCAGCGAGACCTTCTTTGAATTCTCGACGATCTTCTTTTCCTGTCCGAGCAGCGAATCATCCTCTTCTGAGAGCGACGATGGGCTCAGTATCTCGTCCATCAGTCGTTGAGCGGCGCTGAGCAGTCCCAGTTGCCCCTTCATTGCTCGTTTGAGCAACATGCCAGGGATGAGCAGGCGGTTGATCTCATTGGTGCCCTCGAATATGCGATTGATGCGAGCATCGCGATAAGCGCGTTCCACCGGATATTCTGCGCTGTAACCGTTTCCACCGAATATCTGGACCGCTTCGTCAACCACATAGCTCAGCACTTCGGTGGCGTAGACTTTGATCATCGAGCATTCGACGGCATATTCCTCGATGCCTTTGAGGATCTCTCTGGAGTTATTCGGGTCCACGCCTTCAAGCGCATTCTCGATGAGGCCGGCGGTGCGATAGACCATCGATTCGGTGACCCAGGTGCGCAAGCTCATCTCCGCTATCTTGTGCTTGATGGCGCCGAATTCGCAGATGGGCCGGCCAAATTGATGGCGCTGTCTAGCATAGGCCACTGCCTGGTTGATAGAATGCTTGGCCCCGCCAACGCAGCCTGCGCCCAGTTTGAAGCGCCCCATGTTGAGAACATTGAAAGCGATGATATGGCCCCGCCCGATCTCGCCCAGCAAATTCTCGGCCGGGACCCTGGCATCGTTGAGCGCGACCGTGCAGGTTGAAGATCCCTTGATGCCCATCTTCTTCTCTTCTGCTCCCACGCTGACTCCGGGGAAGCCGCGCTCGACGATGAATGCCGAAAATTTGTCGCCATCAACTTTGGCAAAGGTGATGAAGACATCAGCAAAGCCCGCGTTGGTGATCCACATCTTCTCGCCGTTGAGGATGTAGTATTTTCCATCTTCGCTCAACACGGCTGAAGTCTTTGCTGCCAGCGCATCTGAGCCGGAGCCGGCTTCGGTCAGAGCGTAAGACGAGAGCAGCTCGCCGGTGGCAAATTTCGGCAGATATTTTCTCTTCTGCTCATCGGTGCCGAAATAAGCTATTGGCGCCGTCCCGATGCCTGTATGGCCGCCGTGAGATACGGCAAATGAGCCCAGTTTGGTGAACTTTTCGGCCACCAGCATCGAGCTTACCTTGTCCAATCCCAGGCCGCCGTACTCTTCCGGTATATCGACTGCGAGCAGGCCCAGCTCTGCCGCCTTGCGCAGCAACGCCGGGATCAGGCCCGGTTCCTTGTGCTCGATTGCTTCAGCAAACGGGAGCACCTCTTTGTCCATGAACTCTTCTGTGGTTTGAGCAATCATCAGATGCTCTTCGGTGAAATCTTCCGGAGTGAAAGTACTGCCCGGCTCCGTTTCCTGAATTAGAAAGCTTCCTCCTTTTACCAACTCTCTAGCCTCTCTTGCCATAGGGGATTGTTCCTTTCTACGTTGCTATAGACTTTAAAGAACAGACTACATCAAGTTTGTGCGCCTGGCGCCTGTAAAGGGCCCTCTCGGAAACAGACGTCGGACGTTTATTGAATCATCTCAAATACCCCGGCAGCGCCCTGGCCGCCGCCAACGCACATTGTCACCATGCCGTAGCGCCCGCCGCGGCGCTTGAGTTCATGCAAGATGGTGGCAGTCAATTTGGCGCCGGTGCAGCCCAGGGGGTGCCCAAGAGCAATTGCGCCGCCGTTCACATTGAGTTTGTTCTGATCGATTCCCAGCTCTTTAATAACCGACAGGGCCTGAACGGCGAATGCTTCATTGAGTTCTATCAGGTCGATGTCATCGAGCTTCAGCCCGGCAATCTTGAGCGCCCTGGGAATTGCCACTACCGGCCCTATGCCCATCTCTTCAGGCAACACGCCGCCGGTGGCAAAGGCGATAAACCTGGCCATAGGCTTGATGCCTAACTGTTCTGCCTTTTCCCGCGACATCACAACAGCAGCAGCGGCGCCATCGCTCGTCTGTGACGAATTGCCTGCGGTGACAGTGCCCTGAGCATGGAAAGCGGGTTTGAGCCTGGCCAGAGCCTCCAGCGAGGTGTCGCGGCGGGGCCCCTCATCGGTGTCGAAGACAATCTCTCGCACAACCTTCTTGCCTCTGGCGTCAAGCTCGTCTTCAATAACTTTGAGCGGGACAATCTCTTCTTTGAACTTGCCCGCATCGATAGCAGCGATGGCTTTCTGATGGCTGCGCAGAGAGAATTCATCGGCCTCTTCGCGGGATATTTGGTACTTGCGGGCGAGATTCTCAGCCGTCAAGCCCATCCCCAGGTAGAAGTCGGGATAGTTATCGACAAGATAAGGATTGGGGGAAATCTTATGGCCGCCCATCGGGATCATGCTCATGCTCTCGGTTCCGCCGGCAATTATGCAATCGGCCCAGCCGCACATGATGCGCTCGGCGGCAAATGCAATTGATTGCAATCCTGATGAGCAGAAGCGGTTGATTGTGACGGCAGAAGATTGGTAAGGCAGACCTGCCCTTGCGCTCGCCACCCGCGCCACATTCGAGCCTTGCTCTGCTTCAGGCATGGCGCACCCCATAATAACATCATCTACATCTTCGCCCTTCAGGCCGGGCACGCGGTTGATGGCTTCGGCGATTACCACAGCAGCCATGTCATCAGGCCGCGTGTTGCGCAGTGTGCCTTTGGGGGCCTTCCCTACTGCTGTCCTTACAGCGGATGCGATTACAGCTTCTCTCATCTCTTCCTCCCTTGCTCAACCAGTCACAGGATTCACTATGAACCCTGCTTATCGAAGTATATCCTGAATCTAAACACACGACTAAGTAACATCGAAATAGAACGCGGACGGACGCCGATCCAGCGGATATTCGCGGATCAGATCGGCGTCCGCCCGTAGCATCCGTGTCCGTCGGCGTTCTATTTCTCCTGCTCCTGAAGCGGCTCGCCTGTCCATATCTTTGGCCCTCCGACCTAATTTCTAAGCGGTTTGCCCGTCTTGAGCGTATGCTGGATGCGTTCTTGCGTCTTGCGCTCGCCGCAGAGCGACAGAAACGCCTCGCGCTCGAGATCGAGCAAGTATTGCTCTGAAACGTAAGTCAGGTGAGTCAGGTCCCCACCGGTTAATACATAAGCCAGCTTCCTTCCAATATGAGCATCATACTCGCTGATATAACCGGCGCGTTTCATCATGTGAATGCCCAGCTTGAGAGCGGCAAGCGCCGATTGTCCCAGGGCAGGAATATCCGTCCTGGGCCGGGGCTGAGTATAACCTTCGCGCGCCATTGCCAGCACCGTCTGCTTGGCATCTTCAATGAGGCGATCTCCGTTCATGGTAATGCCGTCGGTCGGGCGCAAAAAGCCAAGCTTGCGAGCGTCCAGCGCGCTGGTCGAGACTTTAGCCATCGCTATCGTCTCGAATGCTCGCTTTACGAATGGGAACAGATCGACATCTTTGCTGCCCTGGGCGCCATCGAGGCAACGGATCAAAAACTCTTTCGTCCCTCCGCCCGCCGGGATCAAACCGACTCCCGTTTCAACCGCGCCGATATAAAGTTCTGCCGCAGCGCGGACGCGATCGGCATGGAGCGGGATTTCGCATCCGCCTCCGAGAGATAAGCGGAACGGCGCCGCTACGACCGGCTTAGGTGAATAACGAAGCTGCATATTGGCGTTCTGAAATGCGCGAACTGCAAGGTCTATCTCGTCCCAGTTCTCTTCCTGAGCTTCGAGCAGCAACAGCATCAAGTTGGCGCCGACGGAGAAATTCTCGCCTTGATTGCCGATCACCAGGCCGAGGAAATTCTCGGAAACTTCCTTGATGGCGAAGTTCATCATCTGAACCGTATCTGCTCCGATGGCGTTCATCTTGGAATGGAACTCCAGGCAGGCCACTCCATCGCCCAGATCGATCAAGCTCGCGCCCGCATTCTTCTTGATAACTCTATTTCGATCTTTGAGAGCGGATAAGATGATGATCCCAGCATTCTCTTCTATCTCCCGATAGTCGTTTGCAGCAAAGTCGAAGAACAGCCTGCGCCCATCCTCTTTTTTATAGAAAGTCCTGTTGCCGCCTTCAAGCATCCGCTGGACATTGGCGGGGATTTGCAGGCCATCCTCTCTCATTCTGGCGACCGATTTTTCAACGCCAATAGCATCCCAGATTCCAAAGGGCCCCAGCTCCCAGTTGTACCCCCACTTCATAGCATTGTCGATGCTGACAATGTCATCGGCGATTTCCGGGATGCGATTTGCTGCGTAGAGAAGCGTCTCGCTCAATATCTTCCAGATGAACTGCCCGGCCCGATCCTTGGCATAAGCGAGGTCGTGAATTCGCTTGCGCACATCGTCGATATTCTTCGCCGTTTCAAGCGAAGGGATCTTTACTCTCTGCCTGGGCCGATACTCCATTGTCTTATAATCGAGCGCAAGAATCTCTTTGTCATCACCGTCCTTGATCTTCTTATAAAAGCCCTGCCCTGTCTTGTCGCCGAGCCAGCGCCGGTTGACCATCTCTTGCATAAAATCGGGCACAACGAACAGGTCGCGCCGCTCATCGTTGGGGACGCTGGCGTAGAGGTTCCTTGTCACATGCACAGCAGTGTCGATGCCCACAATATCGGCGGTGCGAAATGTCGCGCTCTTGGGCCTGCCGATTGCTGGCCCCGTCATCGCATCGACCTCTTCAATGCTGTAATCGCCTTCTATCATTGTCTTGCCGACAATTGCGACGGCGAAGCTGCCAATGCGATTGGCAATGAAGTTGGGCGTGTCTTTGCACACTACCACGCCCTTGCCCAGCACTCGATCACAGAAATCGCTGACAAACTCTATAACTTCCGGCGATGTCTCGGCAGCAGGTATTACTTCCAGCAGTTTCAAATAGCGCGGCGGATTGAAGAAGTGGGTGCCGAGCCAGTGGCGGCGGAAATCATCAGATAGACCTTCGGCCATCGCGCGAATCGAGATGCCTGAAGTATTGGAGCTAATGAGGGTCCCCGGCTTGCGGACTCGGTCAATGCGCTTGAGCAAATCGCGTTTGATTTCGAGGTTCTCAATGATCGCCTCGATGATCCAGTCGCATTCTGCCAGTCTGCTCAGGTCGTCTTCGATGTTGCCGACGGTGATAAGCTGCGCCAGTTCAGGGGCAAAGAATGCTGCTGGCTTGAGCTTGAGCGCCATATCCAGCCCTGCCTGGGCGATTCGGTTGCGCACGCGGCGATCGCTTAGAGTCAATCCTTTGGCTGACTCTTCGGGAGTCAGCTCCTGGGGGACAATATCAAGCAACAAAGAAGGGATTCCGGCATTGGCGAAATGCGCGGCAATCTGCGATCCCATAACTCCGGCGCCGAGCACTGCGACTCTTTCAATCTTACGGCTCATTCGGTTGTGCCTCCTCAGAAAATACTCTGGGAGCGCAGGCATCCTTGCCTGCTCATTTTGCGCTAGGACGCAAGCAAGCAGGCAAGGATGCCTGCGCTCCTGGGCTTCTCATCGTTTGTGATGACCCGCAGGGTCATGAAAAACTCCTCTGTAAATGAGAACTGGCTAATAGTTAGTCAATATCTCTTCTCGTTTGACCCCCATTCGCAGAAGCTCCTCGGTTGTCTCATGAATCATCTTTTTCATGCCGCAGAGCAGAGCGACAGGCTGCCGGCTCTCTCTGCATGCTTCATCAAGGAGCTCGCTGACATAGCCCACCCTGCCCGCCCATTTGCCGTTCTCAGGACGGCTCAGGATTATATGAACATTTATACTGTCTTGCTGCCACTCATCGATCTCGGCAATATAGCAGAGGTCTTCTGCTCTGCGCGCGCCATATATAAGCGCGACGCGCCCGAACTGCTCGCGCCTGAATGAAATTGAGCGAATTACAGAACGCAGCGGGGCAATAGCGGTTCCGACTCCAATGAGCACCAGATCTCGTCCTCGGTAGCTATCGACAGGGTACCCCTTTCCCAGGGGCCCCGCCATGTTGACCGTCGCTCCGATGCCTCGCGCAAACAGAGCCTCAGACACTCCTCTGCCGCGTTTGATCAAGAACTCCAGCGAGCCGCGCTCTTCGGGTGCGGACGCGATGGCAAAATACGACTCCCCGACATCGGGGATTGAGAGCACGGCCACCTGGCCGGGAATGAAACTCAGATTCTCTAAAGCGCCTTCTTCCTTCGGCGCAAGGTGGAAACTCCATATATCCTGGTTGTGCTTGATGATCTCTTTGACCACCATTGAAATCGATCTTTGCGTCTCTTGATCCTTCACTCACCTCGCTCCATCAGTACTGTAAATTACTGCTACAGGGCAAGCGTTTTATGCTCTACGCTCGATGTTCTACGTTGAACGTAGAACGTTGAACATCGAACGTAGAACATCCCCGCATCTCTGTGCCTGCGGCGGCTAACTTCAGGGTTTTATCCCTGAGGTTTGAAGGCGCAAGTTTACCCTGGAGCCTTCCTGATACAAAGTGTCAATCACCGCTTTGTACTTCTCTTCAACCACGCGCCGCCTGACTTTCATCGTCGGAGTCAGTTCCTCCGCCTCAACTGTCAGATCCTTTTCCAGCAGCGCGATCTTCTTTATCTTCTCAAATTGCGCCAGATCGGAGGTATATTTGGCCACCTGGCGCTCGAACAAATTGATTATTCGCGGATTCTTAATCAGATCAGCGTTCGTCTCATAAGCTATGCCTTTGAGCGCAGCGTAACTGCGCAGCGCCTCGAAATTAGGCACAATCAATGCCGAAGCAAACTTGCGGAAGTTGCCTACAACGACAACCTGCGCCACAAAGCGGCTGTTCTTGATCTTATTCTCGATTGGCTGAGGCGCGATATATTTTCCTCCGCTGGTCTTGATCAGGTCCTTCTTCCGATCGCTGATAACCAGGTAACCATCTCGATCAAGATAGCCAATATCGCCGGTCCTGAGCCACCCGCCGTCAAAAGCAGCTTCTGTCTCTTCCGGGCGATTGTAGTAGCCTTTCATCACGTTGGGCCCGCGCACCAGCACTTCGCCATCCTCGGCAACTTTCACTTCAACCCCAGGAATAGGACGGCCAACCGTGCCTATGCGATTATTCTCCAGGGTATTCGACGCGATGACCGGCGATGTTTCGGTCAATCCATACCCTTGAAGTATAGGAATATCGGCGGCGAGGAAGATATAGGCTATGTCCGGCGCCAGTGGGGCCCCGCCTGAGAGAAAGAATCTGATGCGCCCGCCCAGCGCCTCGCGCCATTTGCCGAAGACCAGTTTCCTGGCAAGATCATATTTCAGTTGCAGCCAGGCGCTTATCGGCAGACCTTCATTCTTCCTCTCCGCATACTTGCGCCCTACCTTCAGCGCCCAGTAGAAGATCTGCGAGCGGGGGAAGCCCGCCGAAGCGCCTTTCTCTTGAATGCGCGCATAGAGCTTCTCAAACAGCCGGGGCACAGCGGTCATAACTGTCGGCTTGACCTCCAGTATATTGGCCGCCAGCGCATCCAGGCTTTCGGCAAAGTAGATCGATACTCCCATATAGAGGAAGCTATAGAGCACCATGCGCTCATAGATATGAGAGAGTGGAAGGAAAGAGAGCGCAACAGCGTTGGGTTCCCACCGGTGCACCTTGATCGAGTTGATTATATTCGAGATCAGATTGCCGTGCGTAAGCATCACGCCTTTGGGCTCGCCGGTTGTCCCCGAAGTATAGATGAGCGTAGCCAGATCAGATGGCGTGACTGATGCTGATAGCTCTTGGTATAGCGTTGGCTGCTCGCTATTGAGCTTCCTGCCCAGTTCTTCAACTTTGGAGATATGGATTACAATCTCGTTCTGGGGGCACTGATCGAACGAGATGATCAATCTCAATTTCGGAAGCCGATTGGCTACCGTGAGCACCTTCTCCAATTGCGCCTGAGTCGAAACGAAAAGCATTTCGGCGCCGGAGTCTGCCAGTATGAATGCAGTCTGATCTGCCGTCTGCGTCGGGTAGATAGGCACATCTGCGGCGCCACAGGCCAGGACAGCCGTATCGGCAATCGTCCATTCGGGCCGGTTCTCAGACAGCAGCGCGATGTGATTGCCCTTGCGCGCGCCGAGCTGATAAAGCCCCAGCGCCAACGCGCGAACTCGTCCGGCCAATTCCTGAGAAGAGATCCGCATCCACCGGCCGTTGTGTTTGTAACCGAGCGCATCGGGCTTTTCGTGTCGCGCGACGGCCCCTGCCAGCAGTTCATTAATGGTAGTTGGCTCCTCTATCATTTCTCTACAACTCCATTGAAAAAGAGATCAATGACCGTTTCCGCGGTCGATGCCAGGTCGTACCTCTTGGGGCTCAAGATCCAGTTGGTCACCATCTCGTCTATCGCCCCGAAGAGGATCTTGGTTGCCAGTTTCGAATTGAAACTCTTGCGAAAGATCCCTCGGCGCTGTCCATCTTCAATTGCCTGGCGAATCAGGCCGAAATACTCAGCCACTTTAGTGGTGGAGAACTGCTCCATAAATTTAGTCGATTGCCTGAGTTCAACCTGAAAGACAATCGCAAGATTTCTATCGCGACCCAGCCAGGTTAGATGCGAGCGAATGAGATGGCGTAGCTTGTCGCGTGGATCATCAATCTTGCTGAAGTCTTCGGACAATCGATTGATGACCAGATCCATCTTTTCGTCAAAAATAGAGGTTAAGATATCGTCTTTGTTCTTGAAATAGAGATAGACGGTGCCATCGGCCACTCCCGCCTCGCGAGCGACATCGGCCACTTTGGAGTTGAAGAAACCGTTTCTGGCAAAGACCTTGATGGCCGCGTTCAAGATAGAGCTGTATTTATCTGCTGGTCGATTACTGTTTAAGCTTCGAGTCGCCATCGCTGCTCCCGGGCGCCGCCCTGCAAGTAGAGCAATGAATGAATGCTCATTCATTCTCATCGACAAAGATACAGGAAGAGTTGATCTCTTTTCAAGCTGAAATCTTGATTGTAGGTTTCAGTTAAGAAGAGCTATAGACCTCAAGAAAAAGATTGCCGTCGGTTCGGGCGGTTTTGAGGGCCAAATACTTCGGGCGTGCAACGCCCTCAAAACCGCCCGAAGTTCTTGCGCCCTCAAAAACAATTCTATATCCATAAAGAGGTAACAGGTCGAGCGGGATATTCGACTGCAATTAATGATGTGATAAAGAGAGATTTCATGCCTGTTGACCCTCGTAATGTACCACGTCTAACGTCAGCCATCATTCGCCATCATAAGCTTTGGATGGGCTAAGCCTATGCCGCTTTTCAATCGTTTTCATTGCTCATCCCTGAATACTCATCCCCTTCCTGCATGAGCTTGATTGCCGGCGGTCGCTAGCGACAAGATCAGACTGACCGATCTCGCCAGCACGGCAAGCCCAATCTCGTTCATCGCCCGTTGATTAGAAATGGCATTCTGCTGCGCCAGATTGAGATTTGAGATAGTGTTGGCATAAGTCTGGTTCAACAGGCTCAATACCGAGTCGGTTGAAACCTCTTCACTCGGTTGCCGCGCTTCGGCTCGCTTCTCAATCGATGCCGATAGCTCTTCCAATGCGATCTGGCTATTGAGGTATTTGTCTGAAGCCTCTTTGAGTCGCGTTAACAGATGAGAGAACTCCTCGCCGGGAGCAATATCGTCGGCGCTGACGCCCGTTACTCTTGCTCTGGTTGAATAGAGTGATTGGGCGGTCTCACTGGCAGCAATAGCGACTGCCAGTATACCTCTCGATTGCTGTGAGGCGATCTTGTTCAGAGTCTCCAGAGCCAAGGAGAAGACCAGCGAGAGAGATGCTATTTCTTGAACCGCAGGCGCCAGACGGCCAGAGTCCGACTCGAAGACGTTGTCATTCTCTTGCGAATTATTTGCCATCGCCCACTCTCCTTTGTTATGGAACATACATACGATGTAGAATTCATCATGCGCTTTGCCGTTTGCATTGGCGTTTTCAGAAACATTTAGGAGGATAGCATGATCTGCTCGAATTGTCGCGCTCAAATCAACGATGACGCTCGCTTTTGCATCTACTGCGGAACTCCTGTCGGGGGGCCCTCAGCTCAGGCCCAGCCGCCATCTTCCTCTCCTTATCCCGGATATGGCGGGGGCTATCATCCCGACCAGACGATCCATTATGAGATAGAACATCAACCATCATTCTCCCTCGCTATACTATACCTGCAACCCGAACAGTCTATAAAGGCTGAAGCAGGAGCGATGGTATCAATGTCGGCCAACATCGAGCTGCAATCGCAGATGCAGGGGGGGCTTTTCGGGGCCCTCAAACGGGCTGTGGTGAGCGAATCGGCGTTTATCAATACATTCACCGCTCGCGGCGGCCCGGGCGAGGTGACGCTTGCGCCCAGCACTCCCGGCGACATCGCCTCTATCGACCTGCGCAATCAGACGTTCTTCGTCCAGTCCGGCTCCTATCTGGCCAGCGCCGCCTCTTTGAATATAGACACAAAGTTCGGAGGAGCAAGATCGTTCTTTTCTGGAGAAGGGCTCTTCTTGATCGCGGTGTCGGGCAGCGGCCTGCTGCTCCTCTCCAGCTTCGGCGCCATTCGCAAGAAGCGGCTCGCTCCCGGCGAGCGTTACCTTGTTGACACCGGCCACATTGTCGCTTTCGAATCGACGGTCCAGTATACGCTGCGAAAAGCATCTCAGCAGGGGTTCTTCCGTTCGATGGTGAGCGGCGAAGGGTTCGTCGCCGAATATAGCGGGCCGGGCGAGATCCTGCTGCAAACGCGCAACCTGGCTGCATTCGCCGGTATCCTCAAACCGTTCTTCCCCAATCAAGGGGGCAGCAGCGGGAGCGGCATAAAGCTCGATTTCTGAAATGTTGCTATCGGTCAGCGGCCGCCGACCCATTTGCCGATTGCCTGTGGCCGCCGACCGATGACCGGTTACGATGGAAGCAAACAAGATCATCGAATTCCTTGAGGAGCTGGGCAAGCTGAAGCTGCTGCCTCGCACCGGCTGGCTAATGCGAGGGGTTCGCAGCCCAGAATCGGTGGCCGATCATAGCTTTCGGGTAATAGCAATCAGCATGGTGCTTGCCGATGCGCTCAAAGAGAGAGGAATGACCGTCGATGTCGAGCGAGTTATGCGCCTCGCCATTATGCACGATTGGGCCGAGACGCTTACGACCGACCTCCCGCATGTGACCCATAGCCTTTTCAGCAAAGGCGCAGTGGAACGAGCGGAGGCGAGGGCATTCGATCACTTGATATTGCCGCTGGGCGCCATCGGACAGCATTACAAAACTCTCTGGCAGGAGTATGAGGCCAGAACCAGCCTGGAAGCTCGCATCGTCAAGGCAGCAGATCTAATTGAGCTAATGCTCCAGGCTTGCGAGTACGAAAAACAGGGTATAAGGAATTTGGAAGATTTTTGGGAGCGAGAGTTGAACCTGAACGAGCTGGTAGATGATGAGCTACTTGGAGCTCTGGCGGAGCATCTAAGGAGGTCGCATACAGATATAACAGAGCAATCCAAGTTTTAGAGGTCAGTCGAGATGAGAGCCTGTCTTTCCCCAGCGGTGATTTTCGCAGTCATAATAGCCCTGACCATCTTCGCTCAACAGCGCATTCAGCCGCGTTCCACTCCTGTCGCCGGGAAACAGCTCACAGTATATGAAAAGATTCTGGCAGGGGCCAAAGAGAACGCTAAACGCGCGGCCGTCTATAATCCGACTTATGAAAAGATCTCTTATCCGGGCGGCGATGTGCCTGAAACTTACGGAGTCTGCACCGATGTGGTTATTCGCTCTTTTCGCCATGCGGGGATAGACCTTCAGGTGCTCATACATGAGGATATGAAAGCTAATTTCAAGCTCTATCCCAGGAATTGGGGATTGAAGAAGCCGGATAAGAATATCGACCATCGTCGGGTGCCCAATCAGATGAAGTTCTTCGAGCGCCACGGCCTGGCCCTGAACCTGAACACCGACAAATCATCGTTGAACAGTTGGCAGCCCGGTGATATAGTGTACTGGCAACTTGACAGCGGTTTGCTGCATTGCGGAATAATCTCTGAGAACAAAAACCAGGATGGAGCGCCTCTCGTGATTCACAATATAAGTGTTTGTCGAGAGGAAGATGTTTTGAAAGCGTGGAAGATCATCGGGCACTTTCGCTACCCCAGGCAGGCGAGCGCCGGATGATGCTAGAAGGGGAAGTAGTTTTGAAGATTTACCTGATACAGATACAGAAGCACCAATGGGAGTTCTACTGGGAAGACAGTAGAACCGAGCTGCAACAACCTGAAGCGCAGGGGCCATCGCTCAGGAGCCGCTTCATGCAGAGGCTTGAAGCTTTCTACGAGCGCACCCAGCGCGCAATTAATGAGGCTCAATCGGGAATACTCTACCTGATTAATCGGATATTGAATTACTTGCGCTATCACATCGATCCGGCGGAGCCGCTGATGAAGCGGCTGAGGACGGCTGAGCAGATCCAGATGATCTACCCGAGCGATGTGGGAGAAGAGACGACAGAGCGCGAATTCTCAAAGTTCTTGCACCGCAAGATACGCCAGCACCGGCGCGGCATTATACTGAATGCTCTGCTTCTCCCATTAACCTGGATCCTATCTTTGATTCCCGGACCGAACGTCTTCCTGGCCTGGAACGCCTATCGCCTGATAAGCCATATCCTCGCTTATCGCGGAGGCAAGCGGGCAGCCGCTCAACAGCTCTCGATTGAATTTATTCCTAACGATGAATTGAACCTTCTGATAGACGCGCGCAGAGGCGGGGGCAGCAAGCTCAGTTATTCGATTGTTAAGAAGGCTTCAGAACGCCTTCACCTGAACGGCCTGATCGATTTTCTACGTCGCACCAGGCACCTGTCGATTGAAGAAGGCTTGTGATGAGTAATGAGTAATAAGCAAAGACTCTGGCTGCGCATCAGAGCTTCGGGTATTAGAGTAAAGAACTCCGGTTGCGCATTGCGGATTAGGCATTAGATTCAGTATTCAACTTCAACCCACCTGCCACCGGCGGCGCTGCTCTTGACAATAGCGTCGATAATGCAATTGATTCGGTAGCCGTCCTCGAATGTTGGGAAGAGTATTCCATCGGCGGTTTTGGGATCGCGGCCTTCGGCAATGAATGTAAAGATATTGTTCATCAGGTTCTTGAATGCATCCGGCCATGCTTCATTGTGTCCGCCCGGCAGAGCAGCATAGTGGCGAATAGATTCATGGAGCAGGCCCGGATCTTTGAGCAGCACGCCGTTAGGCTCGCCGCGCCTGCCTATCCATAGCTCATTGGGCCGCTCCTGGAGCCACTCCAGCGAAGCGCGCGATCCGTTGACTTCGACTCGCAGATCATTCTTGTGGCCGGGGCAGACCTGGCCAACAGAGAAGCCCCCCCGCGCGCCATTATCGAATCGAACCAGCACACTGGCCAGATCATCTACCGTCACTTTGTAATCTTCGGTCTCATCGGCTCCGGCGGCGGCAAACGCTTCGCGCGAGCCGAGCGGCCGCTTGCGCGTCTTGATTGTTGTTGAAAGATCGGCCAGCACGCTGACAATGCGAAGGCCGGTAATATATTGAGCGGTGTCGCACCAGTGCGAGCCAATGTCGCCGATAGCGCAAGCTGCGCCGCCCTTCTCCGGCTCCAATCGCCAGGAGAAGTCTGTTTCATATAGCAGCCACTCCTGCAAATAGCAGCCGTGAACGAAATTGACCTTGCCAATCTCGCCGTTGGCGACCATCACCCGCGCTTGCTGCACAAGCGGGTTGTAGCGATAGTTGAAAGTCACCGCATTGACTACTCCGGCATCGCGGGCCGCCTGCATCATCTCTTTAGCTTCAGCCGGAGTCATTGCCAGCGGTTTGTCTGAGATTACGTGCTTTCCTCTGGCAATGGCAGCCAGTGTTATCCGGTGGTGAAGGTTATTGGGGGTGACTATATCAACCACATCGATTTCTGGATCGCCGAGCAGCTCTTCGTAGCTGCCGTAAGCCTTGGGGACATTCAACCGCTCAGCCTTTTTCCGAGCAGTTTCAATATTGCTAGTGGAAATAGCCGTTACTTCGACAAAACCGAGGCGGCGCATAGCCTCTATATGATGTGGGCCGACGAATCCAACGCCGATTACTCCGCAGCGAATCTTTTTCATAACTGTCCCCCTATTTGAAAGCGCGTCCAAAAGCGGCAGCCGCAGCCACAGAGGGCGCAGCGACGAGCCGTCACCTGTCTGATGTTCGTCGTCGGGCGCCGCTACTCTCTGCGCTTCCTGCGGCCACAATTTATTTAGCCCTTATATTGCCTGGCCGGACCTTAAGCCTGATGCTCGGGATGAGTGCAGCCTTTGAATTCAGGCAGATAAGTATTGCCTTTATACTTAAGCTCCTGGTGAATGCCTATCCTGGAGGTATAGTAACCGTCAATAGTGGCATTCTTAATTGTCTTGAAGAATCTCTCCTCGATAGTCTGCGGACTTCTCTCGTTCTTGCTTATCGCTTTCAGCAGCTCTATCTGCTGCTCGCTGCTCGTCTCCAGGAACTTCTTGCCAAACATCTCGACGCTCTTCTTATCGACCGCCGCCAGGCCCTCTCGCCAGTGGTCTTGAGTGGTCTTGGGGGACTCGCTAACTATCAGGTCGATATACTCATTGACTTTGGCAGCCTGCGCGCCAGGAGAGTTATCATCCGCCGGGATGATATGCTCGGATAGAGCAATGATCATTGCATTCTCCGGCCTGGTGAAGAACTTCAGTTGATAGGGTTTCTCTGCCGTCTTAGCTCTCTGAGCCCCATGCATGCGCTCGTGATCATGATCGGCGAGAACAGCGTTGTTAAGAACGGGCAGACTGGCGATGGTGCCCATACCCAGGGCAAGGCCCTTGACAGCCTCTCTGCGAGTAAGATCATTTTTGTTTTCAGAATCGGACATAAACCCATTCTCCCTCTTCTGTCATAAGTGAATTCATTCCAAGACAGACAACCAGCTTAAATCTATTTTTGGTGCAGAGAAAAATTATGTAGAGTTTGAGTTAAAAGTCAAGGAGTTTTGCCGCCCTGAGCGCAAGCTTGCTGTCTACTGAGACCCACTATCCGTCGCCCTTCGGATGAATGCCAGCGTAGTCCCCCATTCAAGCGCAGCTTGCTGCTTGCTGAGATCCACTATCTGGGCTAGCATAAACGCCCCGCAACCAGCGATCGCTCGTCAGGCCCGGCGGCATGGCTGGGCGCAGTCCGCATCTGTAGACACTGAGGACGAATCGAGATTTCGATGCCCAGCTCGCGAAGATCATTTATAGAATCGCGCACAGTCTCAAGAACAAAGCTCCTGAATTCTTCTTCTGTCTTGTAGTTGTCTCTGTGTTTAAGTAAAAACCCCATCAATGGACTACGATCTCTTCTCATCTCGATCTCCTTGTTGTGATTTCTTCACTTCCGAATTTCTTTGGTAGAAAGGCTAGAACAGTATAACGCCTCGATACCAGAACGATCAAGTTTGTTGCAAGAGCCGAGCCAGACCCGAAGGATATTATCCCAATATGCGAATAGGTTCATAAGTTATTGCAAAAACAGCGATTTAAAGTATAATAGGAGAATTCAGTCGCCGGTTTGAGCCGGTCTGCGAGCTGGCTGGATCCTACCTTTTTGTTACAGTTTGCCGAGAAATAATACATTTTTGTGTTTTATCATAGATAGACCTGTCAGCCGAGAGCGGCGGCGAGACGCCCCTTTCGGCGCCCCTCTTCAGAATTGGGATCGCTGCTTCAAATCGAGCCTTCTCTCAGGAACAGATGGACAGTGGGCAGCATACCGCCTGATAGCTGCGAACCGCAGCAAGTCATAAGCGACTATTTTGTAAGTCTTTTTCTAATAACAGACAAGATTGTGGCTGAAACGGTTATCTGTCAGATCATCTCCTGCTCCCGTTGAGCCAATTTATGTCAAACGACCACAATACTTTAGGCACTTATGTCGGCTTCGTACAACATATTGGCATAAGGTTTGTTTGCAACTGGGCAGGCCGTGCCGGTCTATAAGCATCGCCGTGCACTGGTTCAGGTTTGGTCAGATGCTTTCTGCGCAAAACTTGCACCGTAGACCTTCTGCAATTGAGGAGGAGAGTTAATTTTTAATGGTTTGGGGGCAGTTGCCAGATCGATTGCCCCCGACCTAATTTAATGGGTTGCTACCGGGTTTGTAGTTATAATATAGTTACCGTACAAATTTGTCAGTTGCCTTCTCCCCGCTAGAGGCTCTTTATAGGGGACAATTGGCTGATTCTTTTACCCCGATATTGGGATTTTGACAATTAAAATCTGAGACACAATTTACTGGATAGTTTTAGGAGAAATCATGGACGCAAAGACAATTCTTAAATCTGCTGCTGATAACAAGGTGAAGTTTGTTGATGTGCGCTTCACCGATCTGCTGGGCAGTTGGCATCACCTGACTGTGCCGATTCAAGAGTTCTCGGAAGATACCTTTGAGAGCGGCGTGGGATTTGACGCTTCCAGTCTGCGCGGATGGGCGGCGATCAACGAGAGCGATATGTTGCTGATCCCCGACGCTTCGGCCAAATACTGGATCGATCCTTTTATGACCGAGCCGACGCTGTGTGTCATCGCCGATGTTGTCGATCCGCTCACCAAAGAGCCCTACTGGGTCGATCCGCGCGGCGTAGCCAAACGCGCTGAAGCATACTTGCGATTTACCGGCATTGCCGATGTCGTCAATTTCGGGCCGGAAGCGGAGTTCTTCATATTCGATAAAGTGCAATTCAGCAACCAGAATAACGGCTGTAGTTACCTGGTAGACAACATTGAAGCCGTTTGGAACTCGGACAAGGACGGAGGGAACACCGGCTATCGCATCCGCTACAAAGAGGGCTACGTTCCCACTCCGCCTCTGGATTCAATTCACAATCTGCGCTCGGAGATTGCCAGTCTGCTTGAGAAGATCGGCATTCAGGTCGAGTGCCACCATCACGAAGTGGCAACCGGCGGGCAGTGCGAGATCGACTTCCGCTTCTCCACCTTGTTAGGCACGGCAGATAACCTGATGATCTTCAAGTACACGGTCAAGAACGCAGCGGCCCGCGCAGGCAAAGCAGCGACCTTCATGCCCAAGCCGCTCTATGGAGATAACGGCAACGGCATGCACTGCCATCAGAGCTTGTGGAAAGGCGAAAAACCGCTGTTTGCCGGCGATGGCTACGCCGGGCTATCGGAGACTGCGCTCTATTACATCGGCGGCTTGCTCAAGCACGCTCGCGCCATTGCTGCGTTCGCTTCGCCCACGACCAACAGCTACAAGCGGCTTGTGCCCGGCTTTGAGGCCCCTGTGAATCTGGCCTATTCAAGGCGCAATCGCTCCGCCGCTGTGCGCATTCCCATGTACTCTCAGAACCCGAAGGCCAAGCGGTTGGAGTTTCGTCCGCCGGACCCGACTTGCAATCCCTACCTGGCATTCTCGGCCATGCTCCTGGCAGGGATCGACGGCATACAGAAGAAGATTCATCCAGGCGAGCCGCTTGATAAGGACATCTACGACCTGCCGCCGGAAGAGCTGAAAGAGGTGCCGACGATGCCGGGGTCCCTTGAAGAGGCCCTCGATGCGCTCAGATCCGACACCGAGTTCTTGCTCAAGGGCGATGTCTTCACCGAGGCGCTTATCAATCGCTGGATCGATTACAAGACAGAAAAAGAGATCAATCCCGTGCGGATGCGCCCGCATCCATTGGAGTTCTCGCTCTATTTCGATGCTTAAAGAGCAACTCCTTTGCACAGCAGCCGACACGATGGTTGAGACATTGTTTATATGGGTCGGGCTTTGATAGTCCGACCCGGCGAAAATTTATAATTGATGTTACGCAGAAGAAGAGGCAAATCCTTATAGCTGAGTCGGCAGCGCGCAGATAAGATGGTAGTCAGAGGTGATACTGTTTGGAGTCGGGTTAGGAACTCATTCTGGCTCCAGCCCAAATTAAAGGCGTCCGGGGCCGCTTCCCCGTGACCCGACTTCAAACCGAAAACAGTATTGATTTTCAAGGGCTGGCATCAGAATTGGACTGAGCGATTCTTGATCGAAGCAACAATTTGAAATTTCAAATTAATCTTCACAGGCCAGCATCAGAGTTGTACTGAGGGCTGACCGAAGCAACAGACAC